>Ga0099850_1000362_pt1 | contig 20024 bp, 21 predicted proteins | sample CB_VirMetaG_5_FD_79182 | JGI IMG/M metagenome (GOLD analysis project Ga0099850, IMG submission 79182) | Freshwater to marine saline gradient viral communities from Chesapeake Bay - CB_1508_1D Viral MetaG | ecosystem: Environmental > Aquatic > Marine > Coastal | place: USA: Chesapeake Bay... | reverse complement strand
TCAATCAGGATCTCCACGCCCTGGGTCCGCTGGCAATCCCCGCCCGGACCGACATCAAGGCGCGGATCCGCACCATCGGCGCCAACGGCACCGGTATCACCGTCTACTACGGCATCCTGCTGGTGCAGGATTGAGGTTTAGGTAGCAGAGCCACCAAGGTTCGCCCATGGCCAACGTCTACTCGGGCTCCGATCCCAAGAACAAGCTCCGCGTCCGCGAGGTCGATGGGTCCCCCAACGTCTTCCCGGTCAGCACCATCGTGGTCTCCAACGGCACCCTCACGGACAACGGTGGCGGTCAGGTCACGATCACCACGGGTGGCGGTGGCGGTTCCGGCACGGTCACCAGCGTCGACATCTCCGGTGGCACCACCGGTCTGACCACCTCCGGTGGTCCCATCACCACATCGGGGACGATCACCCTGTCCGGCACCCTGTCGCTGGCCAACGGCGGCACCGGCATCGACTCCTCGGCCGTCACCGACGGACAGATCCTGATCGGTGGCACCGCCTCCAACGATCTGCAACTGGCCGAGATCACCGGTGGCAACCTGACCACGGTCACCAACGGCACCAACAGCATCGAGATCTCCAGCACCATCCAGCCCCAGCCGGCTCCCGCCGCCACCGCTGCCGACATCATCACCGCCCTGCAGGCAGCCGGGATTTTCGTATGAGCAATCATTTATAGGTGGTAGCCATGTCCGTAGGACATGGACCTGTCCAACCTACCCGAAGACATCGCAGCCCAGATGACCGACGACATCGCACGCCTCCAGGCCAAGGCCATGCGCCTGGCCGAAGCCGCTGCCCACGACGAGATGATGGGCATGCTGCCCGCCAACCCCACCCTCCCGATCGCTCTCGACGGCATCTGGCTGGATCGCAAGGACGGCGGCTGGTCCGCTCTCGGCGTCACCACCGACGACAACAACGTCTCCCGCCTCTACCAGATCGGACGCATCAGCGACCGCAAGGTCACCCTGGCCACCGCCTGGCCCAAGTTCGTCTCCTGGGTCCGCGCACGCCAAGCCGTCGCCGACCACGACGCCAATCTGGAATCGGTCGTGGAATCGATTCCGGTATCCTCGTCCAGCGTCACGCTCGAAGCCTGAGCCAGGCTTAGGTAGCAGTCGGGTCAATGATGGCCCATGGCGGAGTTCTTCTCGGGGAAGTCACCCCCGGCCGATGGCTCCATCCGGATGCGTGAGTCCGACGGCTCACCCGACATCGCCAGCGTCTCCGACCTGATCATCAGCGTCCCAGACCTGATCCTGACCGACAACGGTGGCGGCACCGCCACCCTGACCGCTTCATCGGGAGCCGGAGGCACCGTCACCAGCGTCGATCTGTCCGGTGGTCTGACCGGTCTGACCGCTACCGGTGGACCCATCACCACATCGGGGACGATCACCCTCGGAGGAACCCTGGCCATCGGCTCCGGTGGAACCGGCGTCACGGGCACACCCACCAACGGTCAACTTCTGATCGGCAACGGCACCGGATACACCCTATCCACGCTCACCGCCGGAACCGGCGTCACCATCACCAACGGCGCCGGATCGGTGACCATCGCCGCCGCCACCAGCGACGTGCCCCTCCTCAAGACCACCGGATCCTACTCCGCCGGGGTCTCCACCGACATCGACTTCACGGTTCCCACCGGCACCAACGCCAACGTCGCCTTCCAGATCACCGTCTACCTGGAGGACTCGGTCACCGCCGATTCCGCCATGGTCACCTTCGACGGTATCCTGGTCCGGTCCACCGGCGCTCCGCTGGCGCCCACCTTCGCCTTCGTGGTGGTGCCCGGCACCGACGGCGGAGCCCTGGCACTCGGAACCGGCGGCGCCAACACCCTGCGCGTCACGCTGACCACCCCCGCCGGCTCGGGATCATACGTCGCCTCGGTGCGTCTGACGGAGGACTGATTACTGTGGACGAAGACAACCAGGATCTCATCGATTTCCTGGATAGCATGCTTCCGACCATACCCGATCGATCCCGGATACCCACCGGTTGGTTGATGGACGCCGAGACTACCTCGGTCATCAATCGCCGCGACGATCTCATCCAGGCGCCCGAGATGATTGATTCCTACCTGGTGCAACACCAGCAGACCTGTCTGGCCAGGGGCGGTCCTCTGGCCGAGCACCTGTTCTACTACCTCGGAGTCGACGTCGGTTGCAGTCACTGTTCCGACCAGGTGTGGGACTACCTTTCCTACGACCCCGAGGAACGGGAACTCTACGAGGACGACGATGGCGAGTTGGACTGGGAGGTCATCCAGTCGGATCTGGAGAAGGGTAACGGCATTGTGCCCTACGCGTTCAGCACCGATCGTAGCGAGAACCTGACCTGCGACAACTGCCGGGTTCGGTTCCATGTGGTCGACGAACGGGATGCCCTCTACCACGCCAACGCCGGTGGGTCGATAATCCCTGCCGTCAACCCCCGCCGTGAGGACTCCCAGGACATCCACGGCCACCTCTGCGGACCCTGCCGGGAGTGGTTCAAGTCATCCCTGCACAAAGGCAGGATCGGGTGAGATCTCCTCAAGTAGTCGTTTATTCCAACACCATTCATGGGAGCAATTCGCCAGACCACCAACAGCATCGAACTCGAGGGCACCACCGTCATCCTGGACGGTGCCACGCAGGTCACCGGCGACGTCGACGTCCAGTCGGCGGGCGCGGTCAGCCTCTTCGCCAGCGCCGGTGCCAACAACATCACGGTCGGTGGAGCATCCTCCACCGTCCTCATGCCCGGTAACCTCACCGTCTCCGGAACCACCACCTTCATCGACACCACCAACCTGCGTGTCGAGGACAAGAACATCGAGTTGAACTCCGATGCTGCCGGTAGCGGTGTCGGCTCCAACTTGGGAGCCGGTCTCAGCATCCTGTCGAGCGGTGTCGGCAACGACGTCACCCTCCAGGTCACCGGCTCCGACGGTGGCTACCTGGAATCGTCGTCCGGTCTCTCGGTCGCCACCGGCGAGGCCTTCTACGTCAACGGCACCAGCGTCCTCAACGCCACCACGCTCGGATCGGGCGTCACCGCCTCATCGCTGACCTCGGTCGGCACCATCAGCTCCGGAACCTGGCAGGGAACCACCATCGCCACCACCTACACGCAGGCTCAGGTGATCTCGGTCTCGGGAACCGCCGGAACCATCACCGCCGGTGGCACCGCCACCGATCCGGTCCTCACCATCGATGCCGCCTACGTCGGTCAGACCAGCATCACCACGCTGGGCACCATCGCCACCGGCACCTGGCAGGGCACCAGCATCAGCACCACCTACACCGATGCCAAGGTCGTCTCCGTCTCGGGCACGGCCGGAACCATCACCGCTGGCGGAACCGCCTCCGATCCGGTTCTCACCATCGACGCCGCTTACGCCGGACAGGCCAGCATCACCACCCTCGGAACCGTGGCCACCGGAACCTGGAACGCCGACACGATCGCCGTCGCCTACGGTGGAACCGGCGCCACCAGCTTCGCTCCCGATGCCGTCATCACCTCCGACGGAGCCGGGACCAGCCTAATCGCCACACCCCTGGCCGACGGACAGGTCCTGATCGGTGCCACCGGTGCCGCTGCCTCCCCTGCCACCCTCACCGCCGGTGCGGGTGTGAGCATCACCAACGGCGTCAACAGCATCACCATCTCGGCCTCGGCCTCCGGTGGATCGACCACCGGTGCCTACACCTCTGGCGCCAACACGCTGTCGATCACGGTCCCCAGCGGATCCTCGGCCCTGCTCGGCTACACGGCTCGCATCCTCCTGGAGGACGCCACCGCTTCCAACTCCGCCTACCTCACCATCGAGGGCATCGTCACCCGTGCCACCGGCGCTGGCGTCGGACCCGACTTCACCATGGTGGTGGTCCCCGGAACCGACGGCAACAACGTCGTCGTCGGCGGTGGATCATCCAACACCCTCGAGTTCGATCTGACCGCTTCCGGCTCCGGCACCTACTACGTCGAGGTCGACTTCGCTCAGGCCTGATGCTGACGGCAGATACAGGTAGTCGTGTGCACCAGGATCACCCATGGTCAAGTTCTCGCAGGACGCTAACGGCAACCTGGACATGGATCCCAACGGATCCACCCTGACGGTCGACCAGAACAACGATCGTGTCGGCATCGGCACCATGACCCCCAGCACCCTGCTGGAGGTGGCCGGAGACACATTGGTCACCGGACAACTATCGATCGGTTCCGCCCTGATACTGCAGGGTAGCACGGTCACCGCTACCGCCAACGACATCAACCAGTTGACCGGCGTCACCCTCGGCACGGCGGCCTCCTCGAACACGGGGGACTTCGCGACGGCGGCCCAGGGAGCGACGGCCGATACCGCCCTGCAGACCGTGGCTGTGGATGGAGTCACGATCACCGGCGATGGAGCCGGAATCCCACTCTCGGCCGTCGGCGGAGGCGGAGGCACACCCGGGGGCAACCCCGGCGAGATCCAGTTCAACTCCGCCGGTTCCTTTGGGGGCGACCCCAACCTGGTCTGGGACGACGCCAACGATCGCCTCGGCATCGGCACCTCCAGTCCCGCTGCGCCACTGCACGTCGTCATCGACGATCTCAACGAAGCCCTCCGTCTGGAGACGACGGATTCCACCGCCGGGACCAACGCCGCACCCGACATCGCCATCATCTCCGCCAAGAACACGAACAATGACTACCTCGGTGGTGTCTTCTTCAAGGGCAACAACTCCTCCGGATCGCAGATCACCTACGCCAGCAACTACTCCCGCATCGATACGTCGACGGCCGGATCCGAGGCCGGATCATACTTCATCGCCAACTACCACCAGGGCGCCAGCAGGACCATGATGTTCATGGAGGGTCACCCGACGTCCGCCGGACGCATCACCTTCAACTACAACGCCGTCGACATCGACTTCGGTGTCCTGAAATCCGGTGGCGGCTGGGGTCTGTTCATCGACGCAAGCACCGGCAGCGTCCAGATCTCCGATGCCTTCACGCTACCCACCTCCGACGGCAGTTCCGGTCAGGCTCTGACCACCGACGGAAGCGGCAACATCGGCTGGACCACCGTCCTGGATTCCACCACCTCCGACCTCTACATCCGTGACGCCCGCAACGACGGTGACCTGGGTCCCAACGAGTATCCCGACAAGCGCATGAGTCTGACCTTCACCGACGACATCACCGGATCGCCCAACAGTTGGGATTCCATCATCACCATGAAGGGATGGTCCGACAACTACCGTGCCTGGCAGATCTGGTCATCGTCAGCCTCGGGTTCGCAGTCGGTCGACGAGGTTCCCCTCTACTTCCGTTCCGGTGAGGAGGACGTCCAGCCCGGCTGGGGAACCACCAAGCAGATCCTGACCTTCCCGGGAACCGTTCCGGTAACCGACGGCTCCGCCAACCAGATACTGGTCACGAACGGTGCCGGCGTCCTATCGTGGTCGGACCAGGGAGGAGCACCCGGAGGCAGCAACGGATCGGTCCAGATCAACAACAACGGGGTCCTCGGTCCGGCCAACTTCGTCCAGGACATCAACTACCAGGAGATCGGTGGATTCGCCCCGTCGCTCGGACCGGCACCGTCGGCACTACCCGGCGCCATCGATCCGTTCTTCCCGATGGACCCCGCCGGTTGGGCCACCTTCGAGATCGATGGCACGGTCTACTACCTACCGGCCTACACGTTCTCCCCACCGTGATGACGGAACCTTGAGATACCTAACCACCCCTACGGTCGCACATGTCCCCCAAGAAGACCCCATCCAAGACACCCTCTCCCGCTCCCAAGAGCCCCGCGCCACCTCAGATTGTTGCCCGGACGCCGGCCACACTCGTCAACGTCACCCTACCGCTCCACTACGCCGCCATCGTCCAACGATCCCTGGAGCAGAGCCTCACCGCCCGCGGACACGAGGGTGCCCGCATGTTGGTGACCATCCTTGATGCCTTCGCGGCCGCCGTCGGCGATTACGCCCTGCCGGAGGAGGTCACCAAGAATGACGAGCCAGCCGCCGAGTGAGTCGACCGACGCCGGTCGCCCCAAGCGAGCCACCGTCGCCAGCGTCGATCGCAAGGTCGACGAGGTGTTGGAGGAGGTCGAGGGACTACGCATCGAGATGTCGCAGATCAAATCGGCACTCAAGGAGTTGGCTCAGATCTTGGCAGGGGAATCGCCGAATGATGATGACCCAAACGCCAACAACCAACTCAATTCCATGTATGGCTGAAACAACGGCGACTCAATTCGTGGTGATTCAGAACAGCCGTTGCTGGATCGGCGCATCCGGATCATCGAAGGTCTCGGAGACCCACTTGGACACCTGCCGATACAGGTTGGCGATGTATTCGTTGCACCCAAAGGTATCGATCAGTTCGTCCATCAGGGAGTCATACTTCCTGACCGCGCCCTGCGAGACCGTCAGCAGTAGATTACCTGGGCACGGAACCTCAACCGTGTCGCCAGTGAATGGATCCGTCTTGGTCTCGGCGATGGTGTTGCATCGCCCCGATAGCGGTGCACGACGGTATGAAGCACCACACTTCGTGCATCGGATCTTCTGTTGCCCAAAGGCACGCAGGTTACCGCGCATGTCCCTGATCAGGTGACGATCGATCAGTCTGGACACTTGATCGATGTTGTCGACCGCTGCCAGCACCTCGCCCAGAGCGAACTGCGCCATGGTCTTCTGCCGCATCGACTCCAGCGTGTTATACGGGTTGTTCCTCGGACCGGCATCGCAGGACACGGTTCCGTGGGTGTATCCCATCCCGCGCAACGCCGCATCGGTTCCCAGTAGGTCTTCCACGATGGTCACACCGTGCTTGAGTGCCTCCTTGGGACCCGGCGGGTTGGTCGGATCAGCCACCGTCAGATCGTAGAAGCTGACCGGGTAGTGACCCATGTTGGTCTCGACGTTGAGGGCTTCCTTGTCGACCTCGTTGGGGACGATTCGGGTGGTCAGCGTCAGGGGAGCGTCCATGCGTCCACCACGGGTTCGCGGCAGGAACAGCCGACTGAAGTTGATCAGACCGTCGCCCAGCATCATGATGCAGTCGATGTCGCCATCGCAGTTCCTACGCTTGGCGGCGTGGAAGAACGGGTGTCCGTAGTGTCCCTTGATGTGAGCGAATCCGATGATCCTGCACAGCACCGCACCCGAGGTGTGGGGAGCCAGCCCCATCACCAGTTGTCCGATCAGATCGCGGGGCTTGGAGCAACCGTAGATGGGATCCAGGTCGTAGATGTGCTTCAGTTCGTCGTCCACGAAACGGCAGACGTTCAGCAGACCGTCCACGCAGTTCCAGGGCACCACGATGTCCTGCGGGTATAGCTCGATGACCTGATCGTCGGAGACCACCGGGTTACCGTGTGCGTCGGTGTCGTAACCGAGTCGCACCGCGTCCTCGGCGCTGATACCGATCTCGTCGGGTCGGAAGTGGGTCATGGTGATGTCCACCATGTCGAAACGCACCGTGCCGTCACGGAAGGTGCTGGTGTTGTTGCGTGCCCGCAGGATGCCCTTCTCCAGGATCTCCGGATGCTTCTCACCCGAACCGAGGTAGGTATCGCCCTTGACCGGTAGGTCGGTGGTCTGTTCGACCGCATCCTTGGCGGCGATCCACATCGGTTCCATCTCGAACTGGTGATCTCTGACGATCTCCATCAGGTCGGTGTTGGCACCGCACTCCGGACAGACGCCGTGGACTCCCTGCTGCTTGCATTCCGGACACTCCCGCCATCCGATCATGACTGTATCGGGTTTGCGAACCGCGTCATGCACCCGTCGTTGGGTTCCGACCTTCTTGCCCAGCGGGAACAGACAGTGGATGGCTGGCTTCAGTTCCCTGTGCTTGGAGCCCTCTGGTTTGCCCATGCGAGCTCCGATTCGGAGACCGATCGGTTGCCGGATCAGGATCTCCGGCAGAGCCGCTTGCAGAGCCTCCAGGCCGGTCTTCCCGTTTACGTCAAAATTGACGTAAACCGATTTTGTGTAACTGCTGACGTGGATCAGCAACTCCGAGTGTGTTCCGACCAGCCTGCGATCCGCGGTCACATCGACGTGTAACCGGTAGACGATCTCCAGATCGGACTCGTCGACGGTGTCCCCGTTCATACGTTCCAACAGCCCGATCAACTCCTCGGCGGTAACCTCCTGGGCACCCACCGGAACGAAACGCGGATCCAACGGTATCCCCAGATCGACCGACTCATTGATCGCTCCAGCCAGGTCGGTGACCGGAGCGCCCGAACGCAGTTGCTGGTGCCACTCCGGAACGTATGGGCTGGCCGCCAGCGGATGGTTGTTCTCCAGGAACTCGCCCACCGGAACCAGTAGGTCGCCCAGATCCCAGACCTTGGCGATCGGGTAACCGTCCTCGTTGGGGGACACATCACCGGGAATCTCGTTCTCGTCGTTGATCCGTCGACCCGAACCGTCCAGGAACTGCACATAGGGACCGTCGATCTCGGTGCACGGCGTCACCACCGTCCCCTTGCCGGGTCGTTCGTATTTGAGTTGGGTTCCGACGATGGCGAAACCCGACAACGCCGCCATGGTGGCTGGGTGGCAGGCAGTAGTGGCCAGACCCGCCAGGCGCGAACGTCCGTATCGGAGTCGGAAGCCACCGGGAGCCATCGGCTGGCTGAAGACCGGTCGTCCCGCCAGCACGTCGGAGATGAACTTGAACGAAGGCTCGATGCCCTTGGAGCTGCCACCGGTCTTGACCAACTTCCGTAGCCAATCCCAGCCGTCCAGACCCAGCGCATCCACGTATTTCAGGATCTTCGGAGCCTTCAGCACCATGCCCTCGCAGAGCACCAGCAGGGCACCCTCACGGATCTTCGGGCTGGTCACGCGACCCGGAGCCGGTTCTCGGTATCCGGTCACCTCGCCACCGACGCCCTCGCCGTCGATGTAGATCGGGCAGTTGCCGAGGATCAGTTCCAGTTCGGGGTTCGACGGTCGGTATTGCAGACCGCGTGCGTATTTGGACACCTCCTCCTTGAATCGTTCGATCTCCTCGAAGTGGGTCTTGGGCGGATCCAACCGGAACTCACGACGTAGCAGGTCGCCGATCAGCACCGACAACGCCTGACCGGTTCCACCGGCCGATCGGATCGGACCGGCGTATGAGATGCCGAGACACGGTCGGTTAGCCCCTGGATTGTCGTAGACGCGGCAGGTCACCACGCCCTCCAGCGGAGCCACCAGGATGCCCTCGGTCAGCACCGCCAATCCGGCACACACCCCGTGGTATATCGCCAGACTCAGGTGGGTCTTGTCCGCCGACTCCCGCTTGCGGTCGGGTGTGGCATCGAAAGCCGCCACGGTATCCCGCCATGGAGTATTCAGGCCATCCTGGTCGTAGACTACCGTGGCTCCCATCCCGCCGCAGTCATCGCACAGGTATCGGCTGGATTCGCCGGTGCCGTTGCAGGAACCGCAGGTTCGCTTGGAAGAGTAGAGGAAGGTCTCGGCCGAGACGATCTTGGCGATCTCCAGAGCCATACGCTCACGGTTGCCGTCGTGCTCGACCTCCAGGTCACGAATCTGCTCCGCGGTCCGTCGTTCGTGCAGGAAGTCCAGCAACTTCTGGACGCGATCGGCCAGGTCGGCCGCCTGCGGAATCTCGACGAAGTTGCGTGGGTCACGACCCATGGCTCGCGCCATGGCCGCCACCTCGTAGATCTCGTCGCATCCCGCCTGCAGCGATGCCCAGTATTCGTCGAGCGGACCTCCCATGGTCCCTGACGCGGCAGTCACCTATTTCAAACGGTTGATGACGCAGGCGAGGGGGTCGTATCCCGTCAGTTGGTAGGAGGAACGGGCGTGGATCTCCTCCTGGAAATCATGACTGAGTCTACGGGCCGCGATCTTCAGACCCCTGCGCTGATCGACATTCTCCAGCGACCCGTCGTTGAACATCGGTTTGAGTCCGTTGATCGACTGCGTCCAGATCTTCTCGATCACCGTCCCCCACATGACGTTGGAGATGACCCATTCATCGGCACTCCCTCCAGGGGACGATACGGATCCCCGCGTCCGCCACGAACCACAGGTGTCGCCGAGCATGGCGGTGGGTGTCTCCATGCTCCTGGCCACCGCACCGTTGTTCTTCAACGAGATCCAGACCGTGTTGAGGATCGCGTTGACGTATCCGTTGTAGAAAGGATCCCAGTTGTTCGGCCACCCGCAGAAGGCTCCGAACAGCAGCAACTCCACCGCCCACTCCTGATCGGAGGTGATGGCCAGGCTGGTGTTATGGCCCACCCAGCGGATCCCGTGGATCTGGTTCTGGCTGTCGATGTGGCAGCCGTCCCCGTCGTGCGTCCAGTAGCCCACCGTTCCGGACGGGATGCCCTGCCCGTAGGGATCATCGTCCCTGATCATGGTGAATCGGAGCACGTATGAGTAGGCCGGCACGTCACCGAATCCGTATGGCGAATACCTCGGGGCCTGGCAACCGTTCAGATCGTGCGGCAGATCCACCGTGGGACGCTGCGAGACCGAGTTGCCCTCGATCTGAGGGAACAGGAAGTTGCTGCTACCCAGCTTCCCGTAAGCATCCAGATCGTCCTGGGTCAACTGCGGTATGCTCTCCAGGATGGCTCTCTGCGTCGCATTCGGAGTCGCCATCAGGAATCACCGAACCCGACCAGCGCCACATGTATCGCGAACCTCGGAGCCCGTCCGTCGGCGTAACCGAATCCGTCCCAGATCGTGAACTGGTCACTGGGTCGGTTCCGTAGGTGGAGTTCCAACGATTTCATAGCCTCCTCGTAGAAGGGATCGTATTCGGGGGAGTCAAACATAGCCTCTTCGTCATCGTAGTCATCGGGATCGGTCTTGGTGTATCCCTGCCGAGACATGAACCCCTCGACATCGACCACCGCGTTCTCGCGGTTCATGTAGGTATAGGCACCGATGGTGGTCAGGGGACCCCATCTCTGCACGCCGCCGGTGTTCAGGTCCCGGTATTCCGGCCAGGCACCCCAGGCGCAACCGGTGCAGCGATCCTGCGTGTAACTCTCGTCCACCAGCACGCTGACCACCACGAAGTTCTGGTCGCCCTCGAACACGGCTTCGACGTTCTGCACGGTCCTCACCGTGGTGTTGATCAGACGGATCGGTTCGGAACTCCTCATCCGCCCACCATCCTGGCCAGTTCGCCCGGCGGGCAGTTCTCGATGCGCTCGAACTCCGCCCAGTGCCCATCCCAGAACTCCTCGGTATCCATGTTGCTGTAACTCGTGGTCACGTCACCGTTCCGGATGGCTTCCTTGATCCAGGTCACCACCTCGGGTGCGAACACCTGGCGTCCGCATTCGTCGCAGTGCCGTTCGCGGTCCAGGTAGATGATTCCGCCACATTCGGGGTCGGTTCCTCGCTCGATCTCCCGGCAGTCGGCAGCCAGTCCCGTGATGCGGTAGGCGTTCACACCGGTCCTTTCGGCCAGGACATCGCCCATCATCTCCTCCACCATCTCGGCCTGGTAGGCGTTGGAGATCAGACGACGCAGACCCGCCACCGACACCAGCACCTTGCCGATCTGGTTGATGGTAGCGGTGTGCTCCATGGTCTTTGGTGGTGCGAACGACTACAAGAACGCTTAGGTAGGTGCGACCAGTCATTGGTGCCCATGGACGACCTCCAGATTCTGTTAATTGCCTTCGGATACCTCGTAGCCTTCATGGCCGGTCGCTGGACCGCCATGCGATCCGCCATCCTCACCAACCTGGCCGAAGCCGTCAGCGACGGCATCGACAAGTTCGAGGATGTGACCGGCATCGACGTGCCCGATGACCTGGAGGAGCAGATCGAAGACGCCGTCGACGATCTGGCCGAGGAAGTGCTGGACGCGGTCGAGGATGCTGCCGAGGACGTCGTCGAAGCCGTCGAGAACGCCGAATCCATCGAGGATGCCGTCGAGTCCGTCAAGGACGTCATCGATGTCTCGCTCGACGACCTGGAGGATCTCACCGTCGCCGGCCTCAAGGAACGACTCACCGAACTCGGTCTGGAAACCAAGGGACGCAAGGCTGAGTTGATCGCCCGCATCAAGGATCACGTCAACAGCAACTGATTGGGTTATATGGGTGGCAACCCACCCCCCGATCATGCCCAGAGACATCCTCACGCTTCTGGCTGAGACCCAGGAGTTACACATCCCATCCGGTCGGCACGATCTCAGTTGGTCGTGGGCGGCACAGAACGATCCCCATTCCTTCGAGGGTCGCATGGCGGCCGCTACCGATCCCGTCGATCGAGCCATCATCGCCGCCAGCAAACGCAAGGGACGCATGGGCTCCCATGCCTTGGCACTCGGTAGCCTGCGTGGGTCCACACCACCGCAGGGCGTCGATCTGACTGATCTGGTGGATTGGTTCACCGGAATCCTGGCTTGCGGTTCCTCCCGCCTGGACTTCACCAACCGTCGTTCCATCGGACACCGACAGGTTCCCAACTACCGCACCCTGCAGATGGGTTCGGTCTACCTGATCCCCGAACGGATTCCCACCCTCAGTTGGTCCCGGCCGGTGGCCGAGGCACCAACCAACGCCATCAGGTTCAACCTGATAATCCCCCGTGAGATCTCACCACGGGGCACCAACGTCTACGGAGACATGATCATCATCGAGCAACCTTCCGCACCCACTTTCGTGATTCGCAGGGGTTGGCGCTGCTGGGTCGCCAACATCTACGATGCCGACAATCCCAGATCCAAGCAGGGTCTACTGGGCATGCTGGAGGATGAGAACCACCTCCGCAACGTCCACCTGTTGGACAACTTCTGCAGCCGTGTTTTCAACCCGTGGCCTTTCCTGATCAACTGGACCGCCGATGGTTCGGCCCTGGAAGGCACCTACGTCTCCTGACTCATGTCGTAGCGATACCGTATCCTGACGCCATCGGCAGGATAGGCTTGGACATCGTTCTTGTCGAGGAAGAACACCTGGAAGCGACCGGTCGGCATTTTGATCGGTCCAGGTCCGGACAGATCGGATACCGCCATGAAACGAGGTCCCGACGGATCGACGTTGTCGTCGACGCCCATCCGAACCTCGACCAGACGCAGGTTGAATCTCTGCAGCAACTCCTCCAGCATGGTCACATTCAGCGGACCGGAACCCGACCAGCGGTTGGCGGCCACAGCCGCACCGCGAACCTTGCCGGAACCCAGGAAAGACGACGCCACCGGCGATCCAGAGATGTTGGCTCGCATCAGCTTGCGTCGCAGAGTCTCCAGGATGGCGTCACGGTGATGACGCACCGCGTCCACCGGATCAAGCGTGCTGGTCAGCGGATCCAGATCGAACTGCCACCAGATGTCGGTGTAGTTGTCGCCACGAGTGGTGCTGGCGTTGGGTCCGGCCTGTCCGCCGCGACCCAGGGTGGTTCCGTCCATGCTCTCCAGTTTCCCGTAGACCACCGTGGAATACCGGTGAACCGGCACGAATGCCGGTTTCCAGCGACCCGATGACGGATCCTTGGTCATGATCGGACGATCCACGCCGTTCCGGTCGGGAAGGGTCTGACTGGCCATCGTGGCGATGGTGGTGCCCAGATCGGCGGAGACCGCCGTAGCCGAACGTCCCGCACCCAGACCCTCCAGAAAATCGGGGATCAACTGCTGCGGAGTCCGTTGGGGCACGATCTGAAGGGGTCGACCGCGTCCGCGTCGTCGGTAGGACCACGGGATGCCGTTATCGTCCATCCATCGCACCAGCGTCCGCGAGGTGGTTCCGCACATCTCGGTGGCGGGACGAGCACCCAGCCCCGTTCGAACCATCAGGTCGTAGGCGCGCATGGCTCGCTGCGCCGTGTCGGGATTCATGGCCATGGTAACACCTACTGCAAGCATCTACTTGAGGGTGTTCACGGTCCAGTTGATCAGGAACCGGTAGGGGTGACTCTCCACCAGGTAGATGACGTGGTCGTTCATCCAGCCGTCTTCGACCGACCATCGCATCAGCGAAGGCGTGCTGCGGGGATCAACCACCTCCTCGGATCGACGAGCCACCCACGACTCCTCGGTCAGCACCTCGATCGGAGCGGTGGATGAACCGGCGTAGGAGCAACCCACCATCCCGATCCCTATCCGTCCGTATCTATCCACATCCTCGTCGAACCAGATGACCGAGAACGGCATGTCCGGTCGCGGGGGTGACCCCGACACATCGGCACCGCCTCGCAGGATCTCCATGCCGGAATCCCTGGCCGCTCGCAGCACCGTCAGCAGATCGGTCTCGGGATCCCTCTGCGCCAGCCTCTGCAGTAGCGGATTGACCCTGGCCATGCCGGGGTATGCCAGATCACGGGGACTCCGTGTCTTGGGCAGTAGTGGGTTGACCCTCAACGACCCCAGGAATGACCCCCCTGACGACCCCAAGAGCCCCGCGTGGTCATGCTACGCCACCTCCGTCCGACTCCGGATCCGATGGACCCAGAGCTCCGTTCCTGCCCAGCAACCTTGAGATGTGTGGGTGCACCGTGAACGAACCGTCCGGACGGACGGTAACACCCAACTGGAAGAAGACCCAGTAACCCTTTCGAGCCACCCAGTCCATCATGTCGGAGACCGGATCGGAGGAGCGTTCCTCCCACGGTTTCTCCGAGTTGTTGTCGTAGAGTTCCCTCAGCAGCGGGTATCGGACGTCCCAAGGAATCAGACCGATGCTGTTGCGGAAACGCGGGTAGTAGAAATCGCGGAGGTATCCCCAGGTGAGATCCTCCGGATGGCGAACCTGATCGACCATCAACTCTCACCCCCTTCGGGGAACGACCACTCCGAGCGGGGTTGGAACACCAGCATGTCGTCGCCGATACGCAGGACGCCGTTGAACGACTCCAGTTGTGATAACTCTTCGTCGGTGATCCTGATGCCGGCGTCGCGGATGTCGCGCACCGAGATCGGTTCTGGGAATCTCGTGATGGCGGTGGCGTGCTTGGCCACCAGGTTCGGATCGATCTCGGCGTTCATCAGGTCGATCGGGAAGTCGTGGGTCATGGTCTGCAGGCTCTTGCGGAACAACTCGCTGGCCTCGTCCAGGTGCGGGAACTCCACGGTCTCGGCACCGCACAGACGTGCGAAGGCACGGACCAGGTTGACGAACTCCTGGTATTTGCGGTAGTCGGTGGTGACGCCGGCTCGCTTGATGAACACCTTGCGGAAGGCCTCGTTGTCCTCGAACGAGTCGAACTCGGAGTTGACCAGCGGTTCCAGCGGCCCGATCCTCGGTATTGATCCCGACACCACACGCAGGTATTCCCGGAAGAATATCCGCCACATGGCCTCGGAATCGCGGTTGGTCGAGGCCTCATGCGCCCCGTCCATGGTCCGTAGGATGTTGGATCTGATGTGGTCCTTGGCGTCCTCGCCGGCCAGACTCATCTGGGTGAAAATGAGGGTGAGGCGACTCATGATCTGGTAGGTGTAGTCGCCGAATGCCGCCAGCATGGCGGTCTTGTCGGAGTAGTCATCGACGTTGCCCTGCGAACCGAAGTCGGCAGGTGGATTCCCGAGGAAGAGTAGGTTGGTGCAGGTCTCACGACGGGTGTGGACGTTGCCCTTGCTGATGGCCACGTAACCGTTGGCCATGGCGTTCATGAGCTCGCCGAAGGTCTCGTCGGCCCAGGTCTGGAACTCCGAGACGGCGATCCGCTCGTTGTGCATCTTGGGGAGCAACCCCAGACTGACGCTGTTGATGTCGTCGCCGGACATGGCTCCGATCAGTCCCGCCACCGTGGCCTGCTTGCCGGTTCCAGCGATGCCGCAGGGAACCAGGGGCTCGATGACGTGCTCGATCATGTGGTCTTTGCCCTCGCCGACCGACGAGACGATGCCGATGTGCAACATGTCCTGCTTGGTCCGTGGACTCAGGCAGAACAGCATGATCGCCTTCTTGAGGTAGTCCTTGGCGTAGAGGCGACCCCACAGCGTGTCGTCGCGGATCATCAGATCCAGAGGAGTCAGTCCTCGAGCCACCACGGGGTAGCCGTTGAACTCCCATCGTCCTGGACCGGTTCGGTAGCGTCCCAGATCTTTGTTGTCGATGATGGTCAGGGTGCTACGTTGGTAGTCGACCGGCATGCCGTTGGCGTCCAGACGAGCCTCCTCACGAACCAGACAGGTGTATCCGGAACACAGATCCACGAATCCGCGCAGTTGCTCATGGGTCATCTGGGAACGACTGGTCTCGTGATACGGCGCCAGGGCGTCGACCACGAAAATACGTTCCTTGCCACGATTGCGGAAGGCGCCGGAGACGAAGACCTTGGAACCACGTTGCAGACTCTCGGTGACGTCGACCATGATGGCGGTCAGCCACGCATCCGTATTGGACCCGGAGGACGAATCGCCGCCAGCCAGCACGCTGCGGTCAGCGTTGGAGGCCGTGCACTCGATCGAGTATTCGCCGTCGGAGAGGACGAAGCGCAGTTCCGTTCGGTCGGTTCCGATCTTGGGAGGTAGAGGGGCATCCTCGAGCTTGAGACAGACACCGCTGCCCCAGGCGTAGTTGCCGGTTACCTTGGATCGGTAGACCGAAGCCAGACTGACGCTGTGATCATCGTAACCATCGACGCAGGCTCGGACGTAATCCGTGATGGGCCCAGGGATCTTGTTGTCGGACATGTTTCAAACCTCCTGCGCGACCCAGCGGGCCCGCAAGTGGCCTTCAACCATGCGTCGACGTGTTCGATCAGAGCCCAGGGAGAGGGAGACCCCTCCCGCTGCCGCAGCAACGGGGGGGTGGCCGACCCAGTTGGGTTGTGACGTCGCCTGATGGCGGATCAGCGCGGTGGTCCGACTCAGTCCTGGAACTGGTCCTCGGGAACGGGAGGGACGACGAGGCTGTCGTTCTTGCCGGCGGAGTCGGTGACCTTGATGCTGAAGCGGTTGTAGGTGCGACCGGTCTTGGAGGTGTCCTGGTGGCGGAGGAAGGTGACGACCATGGGGTAGGCGTGACCAGCTTCGAGGGCCTTGGCGACAGCGGAGGTGAGGTGCTCCTGCTCGTAGCCGGAGAGCCAGAAGGTCTGTCGGCGTCCACCGGTGGGTTCGATCACACGGACCGCGGTGTTGTAGGTGGTCTCGTCGCCTTCGACGGTGTAGTTGCCGCTGATGCCGGAGGTGTAACCTTCGAGGAGGTAGTCCTTGTGGAGGTTGTCGCGGTCCACCTTGAGGGTGTCGCGGACTGGCCACTTCTGGGTGGTCTCCGTCTTGTCGTTCTCAATGTCGCTCAGGAAGTTTTCGATTTCGTTGCTCATTTCAATCATCTCGCTTTTTGTTTTGTTTTGTTTGGGGTGGTGTCCCGTGTTTGTTGCTGGGGACAAATCTCCGTTGTCCCACTACCCCTATAAAGAAATCGGATGGGGTGGCCGGGATCCATAGATCCAGGTATGACGCGCGCGCGAGTGCATCGGTTTCCAGACCTGGCCGAGGCAGACTTGAAATATCGTCGACGCCGAGATACCCCCATGAGCAAGCGATGGTTTGACCCCGCAACCGGCGTCGAGAGGGTGCAGGACGACGCCCCCAACCCTGGATGGTTGGCCGTGATCACGATCCAGATGCCCGACGGCCGGCAGATCGACTCCACCCTGCAATCCCTGGAGTCGTGGTTGGCCACATCCCCGGCCGGATACGTCGTCGATTACGACAGCAACTTCGACGAGATCAGGATCTCCTTCGGGGATGCCGCTTCTGCAGCCGCCTTCGGTGACCAGATCGTGCCGACCATCACCTCCTGCCGCTACTTCGTGGCCGAACTCGATGACGATAACTGGTATGTCGGCATCGACGGTAGCGTTTCAACCTACGACGGGGACGAGGTCATCGGTGTCGATGACGAAGCCGATCCCGATGTCCCCGATATTAGCGGCGGTGGCGGTGGCGGTGGCGGTGGCCCCGGTCCCGGACCACCCCCCATCCCACCTGTGCCCTGGGAGGATAAGGTTCCGTTCCCCGAGACCGGTCCCGAACCCGGCCCACCGGAGATCCCGATCGATGACGAGCAACCCGACGATTCCACACCCATCGATCAACTGGCCCAGGAGCAAGCCGATGAGGACCTGAAGGGCATCATCCCGGATCCCGACGGCGACTTCGAGCACCCCGACGGTGCACCCGCCAACGAGAAGAAGGATCGCAAGCCCTGTTCCGATTGCGACGGAACCGGTCAGAAACCCGAGGACGACGGAGCCGGAGGCGACGACGGCGATGAGTCCGATGGCGGGGACGGTGACGAAGGCGACGGCGACGGAGACGGTGACGGTGAAGGCGACGAATCCGGCGACGGCGAAGGCGACCAGGATGAGGAATCCGAGGGTGGCGGCGACGGCGAAGGCGAAGGCGAAGGCTCATCCCCTGGCGAATGCGAAACCTGCGGAGGTAGCGGCGAGATGCCGGACCCTGCCGGCGAAGACGGCGATGGTGACGGCGACGAAGGCGACGAATCCGGCGACGGTGACGACGACGCCGAGGAGGAGGACCAACCCCAACCCGACGATCCCTATGATCCCGGACCAGTTGTCGAGGCCGCCAATCGAGCCATCAACGCAGCCAATCGAGCCATCCAATCCGACGACCCCGAGGAGATCCGCCAGGCGGTCTCGGAGTGCTTCCAGGCCATCCAGGACTGCAGTCAAGCGGTCGACAAGCGTTCCACCACCCAACGACAAGTCCTGCAACGAGCTCTTGATGCCGGACAGCGTGCCCTGGAGGCGAGCCAATGACCCCCGAACAGATGCAAGCCCTCATCGACGGGCTCCGACCCAACATGGAACCCATTCAGCAACTGCAGGATGAGGTCAATTCCGAACTGCAGTCCATCAACAGCATGACCGGACAGGATCGCCAGAACGCCATGGATGCGCTGGTCAACATGCTGGTCGATCGTTCCGAGGAGATCGACGTCTACGAACGGGATCAGGCGCAGGCATTCTCCAACATCCTCAAGCGCGTCTACGATGCCGACGTCTCCGCCGATCTGAACGATCCAGACATCTACGCCCAGGTCTCCCGTCGTGCCGACTTCCTGCAACGCCTTCGTTCCCGCGTCTCGCAGGGTGACCGTCGCTTCGGCATCATCCGCAACAGCGATCGGATCTACGTCAGCGAGTTGTTCCCCACCTACGCCGAGGCCGAGAAGGCCATGGCAGATCGTGGCATCTACGACGACGAGCACTCGGTTCTCGAACACATGGGCGAAGCCTGGGAGTCGTTCCTGGCTCTCAACCGACCATTCGATGAGTGGCAGAAATACATCACCGCCTACAACGCTCGCATCCTGGCCAGTCTGGTGCCCCTCGCCAGCATCAAACAGCCGCAACCAGAACCACAGGCACCCGCTGCACCTGCGGTGCAGCCACAGGCACCGGGACCGATGGCCTCGCGTGTCCGCAGCCTCGGCAACACACCGGTTCCCATGCTTGATCCGTTGACCGGTCTGGTTCAGACCATGGCTCCGAGTTCGGCTCCCCCCAACTCGCGTGCCCTACCGCCACAGTTCAGCACCGGCGATCGTGATCGCTTCGGTCGCAAGGTCATGGTGGAAGCATCGTTGGCCGGACTGGATCGCTGGATCGGTGAGACCTACCGTTCGCATGGCGACGCCCACTCGGTGCAGTTATCTCCTGCTGGCGGCATCATCGCCGTCACCGTCATCGGCGATACCGACAACTGGCGCGGAAAAGTCGAGAGTCTCGGCATCCCCGTGGCGCTGTCGATCACCGAGGATTCCGGCGAGCGTTCCATCACCTTCGCATACCTCTGAGTCAACACAACCGGCCGGAGGCGGGCTCTTGGGTTCGGTCTGCGGGTGCGGAAGAGGGGTAGGAAGAGGTAGTCGTGGAGGCCAGGATACATCCGATGGGCCCGTTCGATACCGTCATCAACCGGCACGGTAGGGGAGGAAGGGCGTGGGAGCAACTGCAGTCTCTGGTGGCTGCGGCTCTGCTACACCTCGGCGCTGCCAAGGATGCACGTCAGATCATGGCCAGGGAACCCATC
>Ga0099850_1000361_pt1 | contig 20081 bp, 8 predicted proteins | sample CB_VirMetaG_5_FD_79182 | JGI IMG/M metagenome (GOLD analysis project Ga0099850, IMG submission 79182) | Freshwater to marine saline gradient viral communities from Chesapeake Bay - CB_1508_1D Viral MetaG | ecosystem: Environmental > Aquatic > Marine > Coastal | place: USA: Chesapeake Bay... | reverse complement strand
TGAAAAAGTGAGTTCCAAATTTTTCAATTTGATTTTGTAAGACAGACTGTAATGTGGTTAGCTCCCTTGCCTGTACAGGATATCCTGGTTTAAATAGGACTTTATAATAATCCTTTTGAGGATCGAAGTCGTCAAAATATGGAGCAACGTTGAGATTTGTTTCCTGTGGCATAATTCTTTAGAATTGCAAGATAACCTTTACATCTTCTTTTTGATTAACAGATCTTGTTATTGAAGGTCTGTTATCGACATATATGATATTTCCAGAATATTTTTTAACCTCTGGGTTTGAAACACCATTGGCAAAAGATTGTCCAAGGTAATATGTCCTATTATTTATTGTGGTAGAAACACCCGTAAAGGAAGTGTCAATACCTAGATTTACAGAACCACCAACAATAGTGAAGTTTCCTCCAGCTGCAATTGAACTTGTAAATCTATTAAGTTTAAACCCATAAACTGGGGTTGGATTCAATGCTCCACTAGTAGTAAAACCTGCTGTTGTTCTGTCTTGCCAATACTTAAGAACACCAGTTACTTGATCATATGAAACTACTCTTCCAATCGCTGTAGATCCAATACCAATTGTTTGAGTAATAAAAGAATCTGCAGTGAAGGTTGCAGAACTATAACCAGTTCCTGTTAATCTAAGAGCATAAACCGCACTTGCTTTATCTAAAGATAAATTGTCAGAAGACTGATATGCTTTTGGATTCTCAATGATTCCAACTCTTGCAATTTGGTTTCCAGTTATGAAGTCTGGATTTTCAGTATCATTTTCAATTCTAGAATACGTTAGAACATTATATGCTCCCAACTCTCTGTAGATATCCGCTCCATGTCCACCTTGAGGTGGGATAATAACATTAAAAACTGGTTTTGTGGTTCCAGTTGGAACTCCACCTGCTTCCAAGTCAACAGTTCCAAATGTATAATTAGATCCTCCATTTGAGACTGTAATTGACTCAATTTTGGAATCATTATTAACTACAATTGTTGCTTCAGCACCAGATCCATCACCTTTAATAGGTACTCTGGTGTAAGTTCTATTTGCAGTTCCTAATCCAACCCCACGATTTCTAACAGTGACAATTTTTAATTGTCCACTTGTTGCTGCATTATTTCTAACAGAAGAATTACCAGTGCTGGTTTCCCAATTCTTAGGAACAGGAATATAATTTGTTACATCAAACTTAATTGCCTCACTTGGTTTAATAGTATAAAGATACTTCCAAATATATCCATCACCACTTGATCCAGCTGCTCTTGGTTCAAGATCTGTAAAAGTTGGTTCATCTAAAGATGGATTTCCTGAAAAATTGTTTTCTGGAGATGCACCATTATACAAACAAATGTAAACTCTGAAATCACTGTTCATCACATAGTAGTTTGCAGAATACAAATCAATCGCACCTGAAGGTTGGGATGAATTTGTTCTGCTTATATCATGGCGATACATGTCATATGTAATGCCAGAAGTCCATGTAATTTTGCGAATAACCTGATTTACATCACTTGCTGAAATTTTTTTCAGCGCAATCATTGTGTCCCAATAATTATTTTCTTCATTAAAATTATCTTTAGGACTTGGGGGACTTGTATTCCAGTCACTTTGAAAGTCCGTGGCATTAGGCAGGCCAACAAAAGTATAGTAAGAATTAGTCGTTGACGTTACTCCGGCAACAAAATTCTTTGCATTCAATATACGAAGTTGATCAGTAATTATTGCAGCCATTTGATGAGGTTTTTCTTTATTTATTTAACATAGATTACGAAGTATAATCTGAGTATTTCAATGGTGCCAATCTACCCACAATTGCGGATGTAGAAATTCCTGTAACATCATTAGTTCCAATTCCAGACAAAGTATAAGAATTAAATTCTTTTGGATTCGTTCTAGTTTCTAACAAAATTCTACCCCAAGAAAACTCTCCGAAGAATTCACTTGAACCTGTTCCTGATAATGAATTATAATCAGAAACGCTCGTTGTTACTCTAGCAACATATGTGAGTGCTATTCCTGGAACAGAAGTCTGTGCAATAGAAACCGCAGCAACTTGATAAACAGAGTCTAATGATTGTGTTCCCACTCCAAGGACGGATCCACCGTTATACAAACTAGTCACTCCATTTCCAATATTACTCTTCTTAACAACAAAGTAATAACCAGTTTGAATACCACTAATAGTAGTAACTCCAGTAATAGAAGAATCTCTAAGATAAGAATTTTCTGGAATATAGAAATCAAACACAATTCCAGTTGATGCTACTCCAACAGATGTTGTGGATACCCCAACAATCTCACCAAAGTCACCTTCATAAGAACTTACATTAATTGTTTCAGATATCAGTGATGGAGATTCAATGAGTACCTGAGGTGGATTGGACGTTGTATATCCTGTTCCTGGAGAATCAACAGAAATTGAAGTTATAATTCCAGATGTAATAGATGCTGTTGCAGAAGCTCTTTGCGTTGATCCAAGTCCAACGGGATTGGATACTGTAACTTGAGGAGCACTGACATAACCTCTTCCACCATCAGAAATTGAAATAGATGAAATAGTTCCCGCAATAGAAACTAAAGCAGTTGCTGATGCTCCAACTATCACGTCTTGTGAAGTAACTACAATTTGATTTTGGAAATCTCTTATGTTACTCTCATTAAGAGGATCAAATCCAGTTTTCAAAGAATCTACAAATATTTCTGTAGAACCGAGTCCAACTGGTTGAATCATGTAAGAAATTGGATTGATCAAAGGTTCATATTGAATTCTATTCTTACCAATTTCTTTTCCATTAATGATTTTATCTGAGGTTTGCTTACACCAAGTAACAGGCCTCAGGACATCAGTATCTGTTGTAACTCCAGGACCTGGATATGGGTTTGTTGCAACAGAATCAGATGTATTAATACCAGTTACTATTCTTGGATCTTGTTGTAAAATAATTCCTTGTCCTTGTTCAGGATCATAATTTAAAGTGAGATCATCTCCAACCTTTACAGTTTCGAGAATATCCTTGAAGACAACATCAACATCACCACTTCCCTTATAGAAGAGAATTTTCGATTTATCTCCTGCCTTTGGAGCCTCATTAAAGGTAAGTATACTACCACCTTCAAACTCATAACTTCCGCCTCCAGATTGAAGAACATCATTTATAAAGATAAGGAGAGTTGCTCTAACATCGATATTTGATCCAACTGCAGATCTAATAGTTATTACATTACCATTCAAAGATAATGGGAATGTCTTTCTTGATCCATCAAACAAATCATCTAATTTATCGAGAACTTCCAACTCACCAATACTCCATCCGGCAAATTTATCAGTAAACGTTCTATCGATAGTGATTTGGAACTCTTCAAAAGGTAAGGATGTATCTGTTGGAATTCCTGACAGTCCCCCAGCATTCACTGTAAGTATTTCGCTTTGTCCATATCCATAACCAAAGTTTTTAATTGAGAAATCAACAACACTAGATCCTTGTCCAACAACAATATCAATTGTTGCAGCATTTCCACCACCCGATGAAGAAGAACTGTATACCAAAGGAATGTCTGAGTAGCTCAAAGGTTCATCTATTACAACTATTGGAGGATTGGATGAAGTATAACCAACTCCAGGATTTGTAATAGCAATACTTACGATATTGCCACCACTAATAGCAGCAGTTCCAATAAATTCTATTGCTGGAGTTCCTGTGCTTAATGTTTGAACACCAACATTCACAACCGTTTGAATTCCTGCTCTGTATCCAGATCCACTGTTTCCAATACTAATTGACTGGATAGTACCTGAAGCAGAGACTACGGCGGTTCCTCCAGCGGCCACGAGGGGTTGATAACCAAATCCACCAGTTGATGCAACGGAAACAATTACTCCTCCAACTGGAATTGTCGAAGAATTGACATCATATGAAACGGATGTAGCAGTTCCAAGGAAAGTAATACTTGTAACTCCTACAGATTCATTCAGAGTGTAATCTTCTACAGAAGCCTGTGATCCTTGTGGGCCTTGGAAAATATTGTTAATAAGAATAATTGCATTCTCGGTTGAGAATCCTGTTGTGTTTTGCTTATCGGAAGTTAATGTAAATGTTTTTGCAATTCCAGTAAATCTATTTGAAATATCATCAAAAACATAATTCTTAGAGTAAGTCTCTTGAGTTCCATTCGCAACTCCAGAACGTAAGAATGTTCTACCTTGGAAAGAAGAACTTGTAGTAATTCCAACCCAGTCTCTAGAATCTGGTGGATTTGTTGTAGAACTCAGAGGAATTTTTCCATAAGGAGCCTCAACAAAGTGAAGCGTGTTGTCAACAATATTATAATTTCCAGTAACTTTGGTAATTTCGGAATTTGCTGAGTGACTAGAAATTCCAGTTCCCATCCAAGGACGATCAACTAGAATTACATTCGTACTTCCAAGTCCAACGGTGTTTATCTTCATTATTTCATTATCTACCTGAATCAAGTCTCCACCAAAGAATGAAGTAATACCAGAGAATGTCAGTCTGTTATCGGTTGTTAAAATATCATTAACTAGAGTGGTAGTGACAGCACTAGAAACGATAGGTGATTGGAACATATTATCGATCAAGATAATACATTTTGCATTCTGATTTTTTGATGTAAATGTGTGAGAAGTTCCAATTCCTACGGTTATCAGATCAAGTGTATTTGGAACAGCACTAAGGGCATCTTCAGCAGATCTAGCAAGTTTTACTTTACTGTCATTGACTTTTACAATAAAGACGCTTGATGGTAGTTTATCTGTAGTGCCAACACCAACAAATGAAGTTGACGCAATTCCAATTGCTTGGGTAGATCCTGCTCCAGAATGTGTATATACAACTTCTTCTCCAGTTACAAAGAAATGATCTGCAATTGTTATAGTATTAGTTGATGTATTAGCGATTGAAACATTACTTCCATCAAAATTCCTTTGGAAAATTTGATCTCCATTGTGAGTTAAATTAAACTCTCTTCGAACGGATTTTTCAGTTCCTTCATAATCTCCTGAGTTGGTGATTATTTTTCCATTGTTAAAGTTAACTTGATTTGGCCTGGTGTTTCCATCAAACAGTTCCAAAGAAAGTTGGAAAACTCTTACTTCAACATCAATTCCTGCATTTGGAGTAAAATACAACTGTGTTCCAGTTGCTGTTACTGCAGCGTCAATAGTTCCAATTCCAGATGAAGTTTCTAAATTAGCATATTCTACAATTGATGCTGTAGTGCCATCATCAGCAACAATTACTTCTGAGAACTGAGTTTCACCATTTGTAATATCTTCAGCACTTACCAAATAATATGCAGAAGACATATTTCCATCATATTCGCAAACAGTATTTTGAATTGGAGAAGATGTTGCTGCAATAGATGTGTATGATGATTGTAAACGAGAATTGTTAAGTGATATGGAACCAACTCCAGAAGTAGCTGTATTTGCTATTGATACTGTAATCGTGTTTGCTGTAAGAGCAATTCCTGGTGTTGGAGCAAAATCAAGATTTAAATTGGATCCAGACAAATATGCCCAATAAGTTCCAAGTCCACTACTGGAGAAAGAATCTAAAGAGTGACTCGTTAACTGTCCATATTCCAACAGTTCAACTTCTGTTCCATTGTGGATGATATTTAACTCATCATATTCATAAACGTTATTTTCGCCTTTGATTTCTACTAAAACTTTTGAACTTCTATATGTTGAAGCAATTCCAACAATAGTTGTAGTTGTTGCTGCAGAAACATTAGTATGAGTAGTTTTAATGTTAACAATATCACCAATGTTAGTGCTTCCAACACTAGTAATATTATCTTTTAAATCAAAAGATACATGACTTATATCATAGTCATTTACGGTATATTTTATTGGGTAGAACAATAATTGTCCTTCCTCACCTGCAATTGAGAAATCAAATGAACCAAGATCAGTGTATGTTTCAATTCTTCCATATTGATTCAAATATCCATTTACGTCATCATGCAATAAAGATACAATTAAGGTTTGTCTTTCTGCCGTAAATCTCTTGTCTCTAACAAAAGTAATATATTTTTTGGTTCTTGCATTGGCCAGGAGGAATGTGTCAATAACACCATATCTTGTTGGCCTTGGCGAACTATTAAACAGATTACTTATATCATCAATAATCAAAACTCTGTTACCAACAGATTCAAAATAATCCGTTAATACTCTTGTCTTGAAGATAATTTCATTGGATATTACTCCATAATCGAGAGTAACTGTACCCTCAGAAGCAAGATCAAAATCATAATAACAATTCAAATTCCCACTTCCAACAATGTCAGTGATAACTTCAGTATCACTATCATCTGCAAAAACAATATTCTTTCCAGAATCGTCAGTTGTCTCAATGATAAGATCTGAGAATTTGCGGAATCCTGTGGTGTGATTAAGTGAACTTACTGCATCATCCCAAGTTTGATAAGGTACTTTTGATTTCAGAGAATATGAGAAATACTGATAGTAGAAATTATCGGATATTCTTTGAAGATTATCATTTAAGAATCCTGTATTTTGACTCCATCCACTTTCAACAATTGATCCAAATCCAGTTTCAACTTCTCCATTAAATTCAATTTTACTTTTAACAACTCCCTTTGTATTAGAGCTTTGTCCAGTAATAATATCACCAACAAGGAAATCTTTATCTGAAGAAACTGTGACGTATTCTGTTTTATTATTCCAACTTTCAACTGTTCCGAAGATTTCTCCAGCATAAACAGTTTCTCCACGCAAGAAATTATTTTTTGCAAGAGTTGGACTAAAAATTGGGAATTGTTTTTCTGGAATAATTCTTCCGTAAGAATTGGCAGCATTATAAGTTCCTGGATATTCACTTCCAGTTAAGTAACCTTGAAGATTGTAAGTTACGTTTGCATTTCCTCCACCAAGAGAAGTGGAAACTCCAGTGAGTTCAAATAAATTGTAATTATAATTTCTAGAGTTATATCCCTTTCCAAGAGATCCCAAACCAACGCTTACATTTTCAACGAGTACCTTATCTCCAACAGAGAATGGGAAGTCTTCGGGATCGCTAAATTGCGTATCGAGGTAAACAACGACATCCTTTGATGTATTGTTAAAGGTTACAGAGCTAATTCCAATACCATTTGAGTTTTGTACTGGAATAAAGACTGGAGGTGCAGAATAAAGTCCAAAAGTATTTTTAAGGATAGTGACTTCGGTATCTCCAAGATTATATTTCAAATCTAAGTCATCGACAATCTCATCGGTAAATCCATCCTTTACAATTATTCCTGGAGCAACCGTATAATTTCTTCCTCCAGAAGAAATTCCAATACGAACAAAAGAACTTAAAGGTTCAATACTCAATATTTCTGGAAGATTTGCTACAGGCCTTAAAGTTACATCAGATGGATAGTCAAATCCAATATCTTGAATTTTTGTTTTTACAATATTTCCGATTGATGTTGTATTTGGTTCAAAAATAGCACCATATCCAAGTTCAGTTATTACTGTGCTTATTCCTGGAACGTCTTTGTATCCAGCTCCACTATTAACGATATCAACCTTTGAGATTTCTCCTAAAGCTGAGTTTGAAGTAGTTTCATAAGAAGAAACTGAATTTGATTGAGTGTAAACACTCAGTTCTGGAGTATCAAATATCGTGAACTGGAAAGTTGTAGATCCAATTCCAGAAACAGAATGTTTTCCAACGTATGCACTATTAACTAAATCAATCTGATTATGTCCCGTTACTGTATTATCAAGTATAAGTTCACTATATGGTGGGAAAATGAATTGAGTATTGTCTAAAGTAAAGTTGTAGTAAAGCGTGTTTGGAATATTTGAAGTAATTTGAATCTGAACATATGCAGTACTGTCAATACCAACTCTTCCGGATCTTGTAACTTCAAAATCATCGCTTGAAGAAGACGTGTAAAATTCATTCTTAAACTCTTTATCTCCATAGAAGTTAAATTCAAATGCAGAATATACATTTGATGCATAAGTAAATGCCAATGAAGGATCTGAAAGATCAAATTTTAACAGTCTATTTCTAATAACCCCAATGTATGGATTAATTCTGGACAAAGTTCCAGAGGAAGCACTTGTAAGTTTAACGAAAGAAGGATTACTTGAATTTATAGTGTATTTTTCTTTTAATAATTTAATCTTATCAGAAGTTACAACAAAGACATAATACATTGCTTCATCTTCTAGTCCACCCGTTGGAGAAGTTGCAGTGTGTATTACTCTATCTCCAGTTATAAAATTATGATCTGAGATTGAAATACTATTAGATTCAACATTGACATCCAAAGAAGTAAAAGATTTGGGATCAAATACAATTCTTCTGTTATAAGAATCATATTTTACTGTTACGGTTCTTTGTGTTGATGAAGTTAAGTTAAAATCAACAATGTCATTTTTACTCAATCCATGAGTGGAGGAAGTAGAAACTGTAACTTCATTTTTAATAACTTGTCCAGAGATAACATCAGATAATGATGTTTTCAAACTGTGGTAATTTCCAGATCCGTAATTATGGAAGAATAAAATATTATTATAAACTCCAGTTTCTGCAATTCCAACTTTAGACGACGAGATTCCAATAAAATCTTTAGAGATTGGAGCCGCATACAAAGTTGTTATATCACTTAAGGAGTAAGAAGAAATGCCATTTGTTGAAACTCCAAGAGAAGTTCCTCCATTTGCAGAATACGTTAGTACGTCATTAATTTTTAAATTATGATTTGGATGATATATTGCTTGAACAGGTATGAATATTTGAGTAAGTCCTATGCCAGGATTACTAAAGGTTACTGTCGTTCCTAAACCAATTCCAGATACAGTACCAACTCCAACAGATTCTGATGGATCAAAATAATATTCATTGTTTATTCTGAAAATTCCACTAGTTCTATATCCAACATTGACAGTGAACTTTCTTGGATCTTCATAAATTTTCTGTGTAGAACTGTATGAAGTTCCAACTGTTCCATCATACTCTCTTAAAACTCTAATTCTATTACTCTTTTGATCAACATTAAGAACCTTGACTCTTTCTGTGCTGATCCCTAAAATATCATTTTCTCTAATAGCTGGGAAATCTAACAATCCGGAAACATAGAAATAGGTTGTCATTCCCGTTGATCCGGTTGTGCCAACTCCAAGAACAAGAGAAAGAACCTCGCTATTAATACCAACCCTATATGTTCTATTTTCAAAATTCTTAATGTAAGAAGACAATCCAACAATTGATACTATTTCCCCATTATCCAAGTTGTGTGGGGTTGAGGAGAATCCAACATATTGGTTTCTTGCAGAATATGGTGTAAATTCAATATTATCAAAAACAGTTGTGGTGCAAGATACTGTGTTAACTTTCTTACCTTTTATCTTAGAAACCTTAGCAGAAGCACCTACACCACCAGTATTAGTATTATCAAAGACAATGCGATCATTTGTGCGATAATTTTTTCCTCCAGTTGTAATACCTAAAGAATCTACTCCGCCTGTAGAAGCACCAGTAATATCAATAAGTTGTTCTTTTACTTTGTCTGGATTAAATATGTAATTGTATCCACTTCTTTGATTATTGATATTATATGGTTTTGTGTTTCTAAACCAATTAGTTGATGAAAAATCATAGTCAGTTTGATTTGAAGATGTCTTATAATTAAAATCAATTGGTTTAGACTTAAATGAATTTCCAATTACATATGGGAATTGTGGCCTCTTAAAGTCTTTAAATGGGCCTCCACTATCAACAGATCCAGAATTTATTGATGCAAAATATGCATAAGTTCCATTTGGATACTCTGGAGTTATGCAAAATCTTCCATTGTGCTCATCTAAATCTCCATTGCCAGTATATTCATAATCTTCAACAAAAAATCCTTGAGGGAACGCTGATGAAGAAGGCCTATTAGATTTTGATACTAGTTCATAACCAGATATCATTTGCCTAATAATTCCACCACTTTGAGTGGTGTATCCATATGGGCCATAAATTGGATTTCCATCATATGCCCATCCTAAAATTGGAGAGTGGTACGATGGAGAAGTTTCTTGTCCATTTAAAATGGGCAAATCAACGAGTCCATATAAATCTTCTCTTTGTGCAGTTAAAACATCAGTTTGTGGGAACAAGTCACCTCTAACTGATGTGAGAGTGCTTCCCTCACCTAGAAAAATTGCATTTTCTGGATTCTTTGCATACAAACTAGATCTCAAAGATCTAGGAGCAAACAAGTGAGAATACTGTAAACTATCTCTAGCAATAGATGTCTCAACAATACCATCATCTCTGGTTAAAATATTGAAATATTTTTCAAATAAGTTAACTGTCCACCTCTTAATATTAGCCTTACATACGCATCCCAATCCAGAAGATTTTAAGTTTATGAAAGTATTATCTCCATAACCAACTCCACCATTAATAATTTTTATCTCAATAATTTTTCCATCTCTAATAACGGGAGTTAACTTTGCATATTTTCCAGTTCCAATTATTTCTATTTCTGGGGGAGTATTGTAATTCTTTCCCTGATTGCTGACAAGAATCTCCGTTATTCTACCGTCACTAACAATAGGAGTGAACTCAGCTTGAGATCCTGTGATAAATTCGAACTCTGGTTGTCTATCAAAGTTTAGAATTTCGGAAGATCCATACCCAACACCATTGTTGGTTAAATGAATCGAATCAACTGATCCTCTAAAAATTGGTTGAATTCTACAATCAAAACTTTGATCAGTTCTTGTAGATACTCCAGTGATTCCATCTACAGTGACAACTATTGGTGGATAATTAAATGTATGAGTTCCAGATCCCTTAGACTTTAGATTTGCTGTAACACTGTTCTTGAAGTAAAAGTCTTTTGCAGTTACACCAGTGCCAACTAGAGACAGTGTAAAATTATTATCATCAACTTTGTTTACATAATACTGCTTTGTAGCATCCAATCCTTTTATAGAAGTTCCTGTAGTTGAATACTCAATAATTTCACCAGAAGAATAACCATGATCTTTTATATTGATTTGATTATTTGATGTTGAAATTCCAGTGGTGCTGGTTCTTCTTTCTTTATTTTTATATCCACTTCCAGGATCAGTTACAATAATATCAGTTACAACTTGCTTTCTTTCTGAAGATTTAAATCTGTGAACTCCAGATCCATATGAAGTGAGATTTACAGTGTTTATACCACTTATTGCATCACTTTCTTTTGTATGCAATTTAATGGTTTTACTATCAACAACGAAAGCATAGTAACTAGATCCAGTTGTTAATCCTGAAACTCCACTTGAACCATCAGTTTTGTAAATTATTCTTTCATTGTCTCTAAATTTATGATATGTAGAAAATCCAATAGTATTATTTGTTAAATTTACAAAGGCTGAGGCAGATTCAGAATTGAAAAATACATTGTGTTCAATTTGAGAAGTATTAACTTCTGCAGATGCTCCTACTCCACCGCCACCAGATATTTTTACAACTGGTGTTTCTAGATAATCGAATCCAGTATCAAGTATTTCTATTCTTTTTAAAGTTCCATTAACAGCACAGATTCCAGTTGCTGCTGTTCCTACAGAGTCTCTTATGTTAAGAACTGGAGGGTTGATAACATCATAATCAGATCCAGGACTCGAAACAATAACACTTTCTATTGTTCCGTAGAAAACGGTGTCAGAAGATTTATAATTTAAAAGTTCTGTTCCATTAACAAACATTCCATTATAACCAGGTTCAGTTGTATAAACATCACTCTGATTAACTGGAGGGCTAATCTTTCTTAAAATCTGCTGTGGTTCTAAATTTTTCTTATAGAAATTATAATAAATGAACTTGTTATTTGTTACTGTATCTGAAACGGAGATAAAAGTGCTGTTGAAAATATCAGACTTGCTCTTTGCAATTTTAATTCTGTTTGAATCAACTCTAGAAACATAATAAACTCCTTCAGAAAGATTTGAAAATTTACTTGTAACTTCACCCTGAGACGGATTTCCATCAGTATCTGTTGTAGAACTTACCGTTTTGAGGGGTTCATAGAAAATAGCATCACCAGTATAAAGTCCGTGATCAGTATTTGTTGTTAATCTAAAGATTTCTCCACTATATGTTCCATTTAATATAAACTTTTTATCAAATGGATTTAATGATTCATTATAATAATTTGGAAGAGAATTGGAAGCTATCAGGGTTTCTCTTCCAAAATCCACATATGAATTTTGAATATTTGCCTGTATTTTTGTTAGATATGGATATCTTGTTGAATTTCCCTTTAATACTTGATTTTCTACGGTAAAGAACAAGTTGGCATTTAAAAGTCTAGTAACTCTAACTGTAAAAACTTTACTGCTAATAACATCAGTAACTGTTCCTGAGGTTTCTACAGATGCACTATCCTTTAATACAACGTTATTTCCAACTCTTAAATTGTGATTGTCATAAGTTGTGATATTATAAACTCTATCTACACTATCAATTAAATTTACATTTCTTACTTCCCAATAACCCTTTACGTTATTAATAAGTGTCGAAGATATTAAACTAATATCAGATTTTCCTAAGGATTTGATTTTTACAGTATCTCCCGCAGAATATCTGTAAGTATTATCTTCTAATACTTTTAAATTTTGAAGTACAGATCCGATTCTAAATTTGATTTGATTTTGATTCTCATTATATCCATAAGCAAAAGAGTTTAATCTTAAATCAGTTTCCTTTAATACTGCAGTGCTAACAGAAGAAACATTAAAGAACTGTGTTAAAGATTTTCCATTGAAAGACAGAACAGTCTGTCTACCATCAACATTAACTACAACTACTTCTCCAGAATCTGGGAATCCAACTGTAGAATCAACGTCAATTATTGTAGCTCCTACTGAAACATTGTTTAAAATTTTTGTTTTTGGGTGAACAACAAAGTTTCCAAAGATTGTTCCTTGAACGTCAATATCTTTATCATAATCAAAATCAAGACTTAACTTGTAAAATACATTCTCATCATATGTAATTTTCTCTACATTTGTTACAGAAGCTCTAGATGACTCGATATTGTACTGTGAGTATTCATCTTGAAAAATAGTTTGATTTAAGAGTTCTAGAGGATTACCTTGAATAGATTCAACTACAATATCTTGAGTTACTCTATAACCAGCATCTGAAGGTTTGAAAAGATAGTCTTTTGGCTTTACTACTTCAACATCTTCTCCATATAGAGCGCCAAAAAGTATTTTAAAAGACTTATCTGTTCCTTTTGAATCGTAGAAATCTTTTGCTCTCGAAATAAAAGTTTTAGAATTTAAATCAGAATCTAAAGTTCTCTCAGAAAATCCTGGAATGAATTGTTTTTTAATTTTAGTGAAAAATTCACTTAAAAATAATACACTAAGGTTATAAATCTTTGCTTCTTTTTTATGTTTAGCTGCAGAAGAAGATTTAAAAACTAATTCATCTGGAGTAGTTGGAGATTTTAATGATGTAACTCCACTAAATCCTCTCTTACATCCTTCAAAAGTAAATTGAGTTTTATATTCATAAGTGATGATTTCATTATCGATCAATAAAAGTCCCCATCTTTCGGGGAATCCTTGAGTGAAGGTGCTAATTAACTGTCCTACTCCGAGAGCACCTGCATTTATTGTCGTATCATTCAATGATACATCTTGGGAAAGATAGGTAAATTCTTTTGTTGACGAGTTCTCTTCTAGTTTTAAGTACTTATCAATATTTTGAATGAGATCAAAAGATCCACCTTGAAATTCTTGTGATATGTAATACTGCTTTAAAAACTCCCCAATTAATGGGAAGTCTTCGCGCACAAACTCTGGTAGTTGATTTTCAACTATCGATTGAAGTTTTACTCTATCTTCCGTCATTCTTTATCTTACTAAGTTTGAATTTGAGTAGCTTGATGATACGATGTAGTTTGTTCCAGATATATCAGCACCAGATGCTATTTGATCTGATATCATGTTAATTGTTGTTTTGTTGTTATCCAATTGAAGATACAAATCTTGCAAACCGATAACATCATTAGAGTACGGGGAGATAGAAAATTCTATCAAAGACTCTCCTCTATTTACACTAGTAGAAATGATATTAATTGGATTTAATTTTATTTCGCCCTTCAAGTAATCAACTGTTCCAACTGCTCTTCTCACGATTTTTGATTGAGTTGGAGACTCTAATGAGAAGATAAAAATTTGTCCAGTTTCCAGATTTGCATCAGGAATATCAGAGAAATAAACTGTTCCAGATATTCCACTTACAACAAACCCAGATGATCTAATATTATATCCAGTTGTCTTTTCAATATGGAATCTATTTCCAAAACATATTTCGTATTCAGTGAAAGAATTGAGATTCGCTCTCATATCCCTTCTCATAGTTACACGAGTAATATTTGATGTGATTGATTCATGACTGTCATCAATCAATTTTAAGAACTTACTATACTTAAATCTTGCTCCAAACTTATTCAACTCAGTTGAGTCTGAATATTCTAGAATATTATTACTTACAATTGATTTAACATATGCTGCATTTGGAGCAAGATTTGTATTATAATAAACACTAGTGTCTATTTCAATGTAAAGATATTTGAGATCTACAATTTCAGTTACAATACCCGCAACCGAGTACTTTTTAATTAATCTCTTGATATTCTCTTTGATTAAGTTTGATAGATAAACACCATTAAATGGTTTTACACTTATGAATACTTTTCCATATTGTGGTGGATCTAATTCCTCTCCACCATATACTGATACTGATTCCGTTTCTGGATAAACGGTTGGAATAATTGATTCATAATCTTGTGCTGTTACAGCTCTATTTCTAGATGCATATATTTGAGTCGAAAACTTCTTAATGGAGTCAATCCCTTCAATATCTCTTCCGCCATATGAAATTTGATTGTTGCTAATCTGAGAAATACCAGAAGTAATTACAGATCCATTATTATCTAATAATCTACCAGCAAATACATATGAAGAGTTTACGTTATTTCCACTAACTCCATTACAAATCATGTAAGAAACTTCAATGTAATTTGGTTCTTGTAATTTTTTACCAAATATTCCATCACCAAAAATTATTTCATATCTTTCATCTTCAACTTCTTGAACAAAGTAAATTGCAGATTCACCATTTATATCGAAAAGACTATCTGATCTTCTATATTTTCTAGAAACAGAAGAAAGTTGTGAATCTCTTACTATAACACTAATTGAAGAAATATCTATTCCACTATTATCTAATATAAATCTTTGATTTAAATTGAAGGAATTAACCGTAAAGTTAGTCGTAACGTATGTTCCTTCATAAACATCAATATTATTAAATGATGCAATACCTGTGCTATCTACAGGAACTGTAACATCAGATAAAATGGAGAATGAAAAACTCTCTCCATTAAAGACATTAGTTGTTGTAATTACATTCCCAGCTTTAAGTGTAATTGAAACTGGATTCGTAGAGAAATTTGTTGTATCAACAAAGAACGATATATTTGAAATTGCAGATTTTCTTGATCTTGGAACATATCCAATATTTCTTGCCAGAGAAACTACATTCTCTCTTAATGTCGCACTATCAATGAATACCTCATTCGATACCATATTGGCATTGTATGAGGTAATATATGTGTTATATGCTAGAAGATCGATGATTGTTGATAGATTCGATCCTTCAAAATCATAGTCAGTAAAATTCGAATTCGATCTAAGGTAATCCTTAATCGAAGTTTTTATCTGATCGAAGTCTATGTTGCTGAAATTAACTAAGGGCATTTACCTTGCTGGTTGTAATGCAAATGACAATTTTTGTGCAGGAACATCAATTCCTACAATATAATACTTAATAGTAATATTATATTCTCCATCGTCATAATTTGGAGACACTGAAACATCAATTAAATCCACTCTTGGCTCATAATTTTCAATCACAGTCTCAATTTCACTCTTAAGAACCGAAGATGTAATTTCATCCAATGGTTCAAAGAGTAAACCATAAACGCCAGATCCAAGATTTTGGTTAAAAGGACGTTCTCCTTTTTGAGTCAGTATCAAATTACGAACAGATCTGGCAATAGCAGTTTCGTTAGTAAGAGAAATTAAGTCAAAATTCAGGGGATTAACCTGAAATGACATACTTACGTCTTTAAATCCCTTACTAACTCGTTCTGCAGGCATCTAGATGTTAAATCTATCTTATTTATTAGAGTTTTTTGACATCATAGACTGGTTCTGTTCCATATTCCCAATCATCATAGTCATCATCATTGCGAATTTTCTCATGAATTTCATTTTGAACATGAAAATCATGTTTTTTGGGAGTCAAATCATCATTTGCAATCTCACGGAGCATTTTTCCCTTTGGTTTGCTCCAATAATCAGTAATTAAACTAGTCGTTCCCCATGTTTCTCGCATATAATCGACATTTCTGTCGGGATTGGGGTTGTTAGCCATCTGTTTTTTCCTCTGTTAGGGGTTGAACAGAACTTTTTACGGGGTTGCTATCCCGTTCTTTAGCAGTTTTCCAAAAATATTCCTCTTCTTCACCCATTCCAAGGCGATCATAACTGTTTTCAACCTGATAATAGCGTGTTGAAACCTTAAAATCGGGTATCTTAGGTTCTTTTGGCGTCAAACTATTATCATAAATTCGCATTCTATTGTTTGGATACAGTCCAAATTGTCCATTTTCAAGTTCAATTAGGTTATGTGACTTATGTTCTGCAGGATTTTCACTTGTTGCCCAATCAACATAGTCAGGATCATGGTGATAGTTATCGATTGTGCAAATATATGTACCTTTCATAGTTCCGTGATCTCTAGTATAGCACTCAAAATCCATACTTCCAATGAATTTTTTATTAATTGAAACAACTCCATAATCCATACAATTCCAGAATTGCAGGTTAGGTAGATTCATATCAGGTTCAGGCGTCTCGGGACGAGCCACAAAGGCACTGATGGGCAGCTTATCATACATTGCAGCATACTCTGGTAAGTATGTCTCAAAATAGAATGCACGTCCAGGAATACTCTTTGCAGATATCCATATACCTTTTACAAATTCTCCCCATCCACTCTGATGATCAGTAAGATACTCCTTTCTTACCCATACCTCAACAGATGGTAAATTGGTAATTAAACAAGACATTCAATTCTCTCCTAGAGAAACTCCGGGTGTGGAGTTTCCGGTTCTCTCTCTATTAGTTATAAACATAAAAAAAGACTCCCACATAAAGGGGAGTCACTTTTAGATTACTTACCTTGTCCTCGATACTTTTTCCTTGCTTTATTTCTGCTCGTTGCAGCATACTTTGTATGACTCCCATTACCCTGTCGGGTATTCTTGGGCTTTGATTCAATGAGTGCTGAACCACTCAGTGATTTCTTTTTAATTGCCATGGTTAAATTTCCTCCAGTTCAATGAAAGATGGATCAAAGTCTTCACCATCATAATACCTAAATGCTAATTCTTCAAGAACCTCAGCAGATTCTTCATGACTGAGGTTCTGATAAAGTGTTTCTCCTTTATATTTGATATTAAATAACTCTCGTTTTTTCATGGCCTACACGGATACGAGGATCACACCAGATTTCAAATCCTTCTTCTTTTGCATCAAGACAGAATGATACATCTTCACCACACATATCTTGTACATTACCAGATTCAAAGACTTGCATCTTCGGAGCAAACCAAGGATACTCAAGATTCTCAAAAACACCTTTCTTGATCAGTACCCAACCAAAACCAGTGTAATCAACAGTAAAAGGCTTCTTACGCTTGGTAATTGAATCAACAGTTTCATGATTCATGACTCCACCATTCTTACGGAAGTCATCCTCTTCTAACCAATGAGCAACAGATGTTGTATGTCCATCTTCCGTTGCATACCATCCAGCAGTAATCTCACGCTCAGTACCATCTTCACTCAGAGCAAGATCACACAGTTGCCAGAACTTCTCACTATTGAATACAATATCACTATCAATCCACAACTGATAGTCATACTCAAGTTTTCCATCCCAAGGTTTTTGATTTGGGCCACGAAGTACATTTGCACCAAGTACCTTACAACGTGCAAAGTTCACCATTGAAGAATAATCTTGAGAAATTTGAATACTCATTCCATTTTGTACAAGATCAAAACAGAGTTGTACAAAGTTCTTCAGAAAAGTAAATGAACATCCACGTCCAGGTAAGCAAAATACAATTGCCTTTCCTTTCATTCGTTCTTTAATCGCATCAATATCCCAAGTAGGTTCAGTGCTTTTGGGTGTTGCTGCTTTTACAGTAAATCCTTTTGCCATGTGTCGAAATAACTTTCAGTTCAATTTTAACAGTTTATATATCTCTTGTCAATATGATGGGCCACCAGCAGGGCCTCGATCTTCCATTAATGGAAATACTTCCTCATATGACAAATCCTCAACCATATAGTCAGTCTTCATTAAACCAACCATATTGTTGAGTTGTTCCCATGTCCTATTGAAATCATCCTCTTTTAATGAATGAAAAATACATCTATCCTTTGCATAGATGTGAAATATTTTCTCTCTGGGGGGCATAAAATCCTCCGGAATTTTTTTTACAAATTTCAGTTCGTTAACGCATTATATATAACCACTATCAAAATGCCAAGTGGTATTAACACTACCTTTCCCATTGTTTTCGGATACCTAATCAACCATCCTGCAAAAACAACTCTCCAAAAATTCCAATAGGGACTCTTTCTCATACTCCGGAAATTTTTTTTGAATTTGATATAGCTCGAGCGATTTGTCACCTCTGTAGGTTAGGGTAGTTAGCGTTTTTTATATCACGCCGCCGCGACGATATAAACGAACGGCACAAAACACTGTCGTTTCACTGATACTCAGAGTCTAACACATAAGGGGACTAAGTGTCAACCACTGAGCCCCCACTATGTTATCAGAACTCGATAGGATTGAGAGTCGGTTCGTTATACTCAGAAGACTGCTGATTGTCGTCGATAAGAGTATCGAGGATGGACAGAATCTCGCTGCCAGTGTTACCTTGAGACAGCAGAGAAAGCATCACAGACTTGGACATGATTAAAGAAGGAAAAGTGTAGTTAACTAGTGTGTGTCTTAAGTAATCAGAAAGGGTTCGTCCAGGTGTTATACTGACGACTGGTAATCTCACCACCCTTGCATAGAGAATCGGTGTAGTTATTCCAGTTCTCACGGGTGTAGATTTCGTCTCCTCTGACTACACCGCCAGACTGACGAAATGCGGAGATTGCTTGTTGCTTTGTCATGAGCGTTGTTCTTACACTACTATGACACTTTATAGGCTACAGTAAGCACTACTCACTGCTCCTTAAGTATCACCATCTCACAGGATTTGACAGATCTTCGATATAAGCATCACAGTGCTCATTACCCTGCAAATCGAATAACTCTTCCCAGTTAATCTGATGTGGATTAAAGTCTGCTAATGCTTCAATTTCCAGAGTGATGCGATACTTACTCTTCTGCGCCTGATGATACGCTGTCGGCATTTGTGAGACTCCCTGAGTGATACTGTTCTAGTATAGAATAACAGAGGGAAACTGTCAATATCCTTCTGCATATTTATGAGACGTGTTTATATTTTGTGCGTCTTGTGTGTGGAAATTCTTATCTGCGGGGGGTTGACAATTCGCGGGAGATCGGTTAAGCTCATGCACGCTTAGATCACTAGACTCGGCTGGGTTTAAAAGGCATATATTCTCAATAATATACCTAATTGATTCTCAATAAAACTATACTTATTGAGAATGATTAAAATCACTCAGCTTAATTAAAAAAGCCTTTTTTTAACCTTTTATTATACTTTTTAACCTTATTTTGGTATAAAAGCATTAAAAAAGAGGGGTTACAATCCCCTCTCTGTGTTATACTTACTTAGCGTGTTGTTCGTTGAATAAGATCACCAGTCAAGTGAAATGCTTCGCCAGTGTTGTAACGAACGCCAGGGAAAAGAATAAAGGAAACAATGAAGATAATGCCAATGAGTTTCACTTTCTTAGGGTTAATTGGTTTGAATGTGAGATGCTTTC
>Ga0099850_1000360_pt1 | contig 20107 bp, 8 predicted proteins | sample CB_VirMetaG_5_FD_79182 | JGI IMG/M metagenome (GOLD analysis project Ga0099850, IMG submission 79182) | Freshwater to marine saline gradient viral communities from Chesapeake Bay - CB_1508_1D Viral MetaG | ecosystem: Environmental > Aquatic > Marine > Coastal | place: USA: Chesapeake Bay... | reverse complement strand
TACTACGGTCTAGGGGTTCTCTATGGTCTGATGGGCCGAAGACGGGATTTGAAGAAATTTCTGGAAGATGAGCAGGTGGAACTGCGCTTGTGCATCGTCCAGCCAAGATCACCGGAAGCGAGGGTTTCGCAATGGATCGTTGCTTCTGAGGTGATGCTGCAGTTTGAACGTGACCTCCTAGCTGCAGCAAAAACGGTTCTGCGTGAACCTAATCGGACTGTGGCAGGTGACCATTGCAGGTTCTGTCCTGCGAAGGACATCTGTCCATCCCATGTTAATACTGCTATGACGGTCTGGGGCAAGGGGATGGATAACCTTGTTCACGATCCTATGTCGATGCCTGCCGAAGCTTTGTCCCAAGCACTGCAACAGTGTGTTCAGTTGGATAAAGCGATTACAGCCTTCCGCAGAATAGCTCAGATACGTATGGAGGACGGTGAACCAATTCCTGGTTGGAAGCTGGAACCAACTCGCCCGACTCGTATCTGGGCTGACGAGTCCTTGGTCAAGAGTCGATGGCTTGAACTCTACGGGAACACCCATGATTTGTATCTGGACAAGATCCTCACAGTTGCTCAGTTACAGAAACAGTTGGGTGATGATTTTGAAAAGTTTGAGGATCTGATTGAGTCTAGATCTTCAGGAGTTAAACTAGCCCAGGATATGGATAACAGCCTTGGCCTTTTACCTAATCTTAATTGAGTGTTGATTATGCCTAGTAACAAACCTGTCGGCAAAACTATAGTGATCCGCAATGTAACGCTAGCGTACCCTGCGGTGTTTAAGCCTGCGATTGATCCAGCCACAAACAAACCATCGGATGAGTATCGGTGTAACCTGATCCTCTCACCCGATGAGGATTATTCGGAATTGGAGGAAGCAATTCTTGAAGTGGCTATGTCCTTTTTCGGCAAGACTGCTTCCGAAGTCACGAAGCAGTTCCAGCAACAACGTGGTGGTCTGAACTATCCAATTCTAGATGGTGAGAAAAAATGGCTTCCCGAAGGGCATCGCTACATCATCGGGAAGAAGAAGGTTCAGGACTCCAACGGTAACCCGATGACCATCACCATCGTTGATGGGGCAAAGCGTGAGATCACTGATCCCAAGAAGATCTACGGTGGCTGCCTAGCCAATGTCGTGGCCTATGTCACAGCCTATGACCAGATGGGGAACAAGGGTGTGACTGTCCGTCTGAACGTAATCCAGAAAATTGCTGATGGAGAACGGATCGGTGGTGGTGGCAGTGGTGTTGACATGCTGGATACTCTTGAGAGTCCTGAGCAGTCATTGATGGATCAGTTGGACGAGGTCTTCCCTGCGGCCTAACCCACTTTGGTGATGTATATCCTTCTCGGATATACATCATCGCAGGAAAGGAATCATGATCCATTTTGATTTAGAGACTCGCAGTACTGTAGATCTTCGCAAGACAGGGAGTTGGGCATATGCAGAGAATGCTGAAGTGCTTTGTCTCGCCTACTACGACAGTGAGACAGGTGCGAAAGGTTTGTGGTTTCCTGGTCAACCTGTGCCGCAGGTGTTTCTCAGGGAAGACCAGACCTTCGCTGCATGGAACGCAAGGTTTGAGCGTGACATCTACCGTCACGTACTACAAGCCCAAGGGTTTCCTCCGACAGTGGTGGAGCAGTGGTCAGACCCAAGTACAGTGGCGAGGTTACGTGGTTATCCTGCCGGTTTGGGTGCTGCCTCCAAACTCCTTGGTCTATCGGTGGATGAACAGAAGGACAACGAAGGCCGAAAGCTGATGCTGCAGATGTCCAAACCACGCAGAATCGAAGATGGTCAACCCATCTGGTGGATGGACTCGGAACGAATGCAGAAGCTCACTGATTACTGTGCGCAGGACGTTGTTGCCGAAGTTGCGATTCATCGCAAGCTTGGGGATCTACCCAAGTCGGAACAACATCTGATGTGGTTGGATCAGCATATCAATGATCGTGGTGTTCGTATCGATCAGACGAGTGCTGAAAAATTGATTCAAGTCATGGAACGACAGGAGCAGTTATGCAATCGGCAGATCCTCAAACTGACTCAAGGCCAGATCGAAAAGGTCACAGCAGTATCGCAGATTATGTCCTGGTTGGAATCACGATCCTGCTTTGGTCTATCGGATTTATCCTCATCCTCCATCTCATCAATACTGCCTTCCATCCAAGATCCTATAGTACGACAGGTGCTTCAGCTTCGGTTGGAGAATGCCAAGACTTCCACAGCAAAGCTCAGAGCAATGCTTAGTGCGGTTGCCTCTGATGGTAGGGTTCATGGACTGATGTACTACTATGGAGCGCACACGGGCAGGTTCAGCAGCAGACTTGTACAACTTCAGAATCTTCCCAAGGGGATCGGACTGACTGCAGATCAGGTGGAGGATCTGCTTAGTCGCTTACATTCCCTGAACTCAGAGGAATGGCTGGAGCATGTGACGGAAACACATGGTTCACCAATGCGTGTGATCTCATCATTAATCCGTTCCATGATCGTTCCCCGTGAAGGTTACCGATTCTTTGTCTACGATTATGCGTCCATTGAACCAAGGGTGCTTGCCTGGGTCAGTGGTCAGCAGGATCTGCTGCAGGCGTACATCAAAAATGAAGATGCCTACAAGTTGTTGGCTGCCAAGATCTACCGTAAATCCGTAGCAGAGATCAGCAAGGAGGAACGGCAGTTCGGTAAAATGGCAGTTCTTGGGGCAGGATACCAGATGGGCTACAAGCGTTTTGCAGAATCCTGTACGGCAATGGGTCTGGATGTTACTGAAGAGGAAGCTCAGAACATCATCGAAACCTACCGCAATAATTTCTCCGACATCTAGCAGTTCTGGTGGGATTCAGGTCAGGCTGCCTGGGATGCCTTTGAAACTCCCGATAACCCTCAAGTCTTTGGTTATAAGGATCGACTGTCCTGGTATCGAAAGGATGGCACGGATATCCTTGAACTGAACATCCCTTCCGGCAGAACCCTCTACTACCCTGATGCCCATATCCAACCCAACGGTGGGTTTGGGGGCAACGACAGTCTGAACTATCGCACCAGCATCAACAATAAGTGGTTAAGCAAATCCTTGTACGGAGGTTTGATCACCGAGAATGTTGTACAGGCACTCGCCCGTGATCTGATGGTTGATGCAATGATGCGCCTTGAGTCAAACGGATACCCGATTGTCTTCTCAGTGCATGATGAAGTTGTCTGTGAAGTTGCCGAAAGATACGGTTCGCCCGAAGAATTTGAAGCCTTGATGACACAAGTGCCAACCTGGGCCGAAGGGATACCTGTCGGTGTGGAAGGTAATGTTATTTATCGTTATGCCAAGTGAGGATGCATGAGTGTGATTTCAGTTTCTCTTCGTGACAGTTCCCTAGATTTACCAGCCTATGCTACGGAAGGCAGTGCTTGTTTTGACATACGGGCATACTTTCGTGAAGCAGAGATCGTACAGGCTTACAATAAATCAAACACTCCGAAGGAACTGGTAGTTGATGCCAGTGACAGTCTGTTGATTCCGCCTGATCATCGGGTGGCTGTTCCCACAGGTCAGTCATGGGCAATCCCTTCGGCATTCTGTGTACTGCTTCACCCTAGATCAGGCTTATCCTTTTCCCGTGGCCTAGTCCTGATCAATCAGACAGGAGTCATTGATTCGGACTATCGTGATGAGGTCAAGGTACTTCTGCACAATGTCAGTAGCAAGAATCAGATCATCCTTTCAGGAGATCGTATAGCACAGGGGGAATTCCGAACAGTACTGACCCCCTCGTTCTATACCACAGAACGCCTTAACAAGACAAAGCGCAAGGGTGGGCTGGGAAGTACAGGTGTCAAATGACTGCGGTTCGTTGGTTTGAAAAAGGCTTTACGGACATCATCAGCGTAGTTCCACCGTTTTCTCAGGTATCAGAAAATTCGGATCTCAAAACAAAGGATCTGGGAAAATGCCCTGGTCAGCCAACGGTTTCAGGCTGGGCAGGCATTCCGAACTGGCTGAACTTTGAAACGACACGGGCAGATTGTCAGTTCTGGGATAACAATAATTCAAACATTGGCCTTCGTTCCGCAAGATTCCCTGGAATCGACATAGATGTGATCGGGGAAAGTGTAGACCTAACATCTCTCAGTAACCTGATTCGTGACTTGGGTCTGGAAATTTTTGGCCCTACTGCAATCCGCTATGGGAACAGACCCAAGCAGTTACTGATGTATCGTACTGAAGACGATATCCCGACTAGAACCGTCACGTTCTCCTATGGTGATGATGTTTGTAAGGTCGAGGTACTAGCCAAGGGCAGACAGTATGTGATCGAAGGTTTGCATCCGAAGGGGTTACGATACGAGATCAATCAGGAAATAGCAGATAGCAGCAGTCTGCGGCTCATTACAAATGAGCAGGTGGATCTGTTTCTGGATCGACTAGTGAACCTGCTTGGAAGTCAGGGTTGCACATTTGTCAGTAGGCATCAGGCAACTGGTCGGGAACATGCCCCACCTGATGCAGTTCACCTTGCCAAAGACCTCGACCTGTTGGAACAGGCTGTTACTCAGACCCCGAACAATCTTCAATCTACGCCAGATTGGGATCATTGGATGAAGTATGGTGCTGCTCTCCATGCGGCAACTGCAGAGGATCGGGATCGTGGTCTGTCCATGTGGCTGGATTTTTCGTCACGGGCAGAACACCAGCCTTATGATTTCGATCAGGCACAGAAAATCTGGAACGGTTTCAGGCCACCCTATTTGGTTGGAGCAGACTATCTGTATCGACATGCAAGCAAGTTCGGGGGTTTTAACTATGCCCTGAGTCTGGACTCCTTGCCTGTCATCCCAGGAGACATTGCTGATCTTACGTATGAACCGTACAGTCACGGTTGGATGGCTGATTCCTTTTTGCAGAATCAGGGCAGTAGATTGCGTTATGTTCCGGATTGGAAACGGTTTATCTATCGGGCGGAAGATGTCTGGGTTCTAGATAATCAAGCCAACACAAGGATCTCTACGGATGTGTCGGAGTACATCAAAATGAAAATGGCGGATGTACCTGCACACTTTCCTGATGACGAGGATGAGGTTCGGAGTGTTCGCAAGCAGATTAGCAACAATCACTATCAACAACAGGTGTACCAGATGCTGCGAGATCGCAGGCATAGCATCGTTGTGAGCAGTGCGGAACTAGACCTGAACCCCAACATTTTAAATACCCCAAAGGGTAAGTACTCACTCAAGACGGGTAAACTGATAGAAGAGACGTTCTTTGGCGAAACCGATTATTGTCTGAAGTCCACTAGAGTCACACCAGATTTTGAGATGGAGACTCCTGTCTGGAATCAGTTCCTGAAGAATATCACAATGGGCGATTCAGAGATGGTCTGGTATCTACAATTGTGTTGTGGGTATGCAGCTACTGGCAGGACGGATGAGCATATTCTACAGATCGTCTATGGCTTTGGTGGGAACGGCAAGACCACATTCTGCAATGTGCTGTTGGGTGTGCTGGGAGACTATGCGACTGTTGTCCCTGGTGAACTGTTTCTTCGTACTGCCTACCAGGCCCATCCTACGGAACTGATGACGCTCAAGGGTCGCAGGCTGGTGGTGGCTGTGGAATTTGATGAGAAAGCAGTCTGGGATTCAGGCAAACTCAAGAAGCTGACAGGGGGGGATCGGATTTCAGCAAGGCTGATGAAGCAGGACTATGTCGAGTTTGAACCGACACATACGGTGATGATCGCTAGCAACAACAAACCTAAGATCGAATCCTTGGATCAGGCAATCCGCAGAAGGGTCAGGCTGATCCCATTTGATCTGAAGCTTCCCGAAGAGAATCAGGACAAGAAACTAAAGGATAAGCTCAAGCAGGAATACCCTGGTATCCTTGCATGGCTGATTCAGGGTGCAGGTTACTGGTATCAGTTTGGGTTGCCGTTGATGCCACAGAGGGTTTCTGAGGCCACAGCCGATTATTTTGAGGAGAGTGATGTACTTGCAAAGTGGATGGAAGACTGTTGTGAACGTACTGATAAGCATCGGGAGAAACCGATTGATCTTTATCGTAATTGGGAAACCTATTGCAAGATGATTCGGGAAGCTCCCGGTAGTCCTCAACAGTTTGCCGAACAGTTGAAGAAACGTGAGTTCAGACGAGTCAAATCGAATGGATACTGGTTCTACGAAGGCTTACGAATCAAAGCTTCCGAATTGGTTAACTGATGCAGAAGTTGTTAGGTTTCTTACGTAGACTGAGGTTTCGTTCCCGTACCTATAAAGTGCTGGCTGGGCCAGGGAACCGTACTTATTTCAAGGTCGCTTGCGAACGGCAAAACTTTGACGGTTTTGTCGAATTTCAGTTTGTACTCCAGATTTATCCGGTTGGGATTTGGATATGGTTGACAGTTCTTGAAAAATTAAGTAGGGTCAATTGTTCGCAAAATGTATCACGTTATTGCGACAAGTATCCCCCAATGTACTTTTAGGAGTGATGATGTCAGACACCGAGACAATGGATGAACTTATAGCTAACTCGAAAGCAACTCAGGAAGTGGTTTCGGAACTCTTGCAAAGAGTTGAGATTCTGGAAGAATTGCATAAGTCTGATGAGACTGATCTGCTCAAGCTGGATGCTCAGTTAAAGACATGTTTGGCTGCACACATGAATTAGAATTTACAACCATCTGATTATTCAGTTAATATTCTTGAGTGTAATTAGACTTTTAATCAGGTGGTCCAGGGTTCGAGTCCCTGTCAGCCCACCAACAAAATCAAAGGATTTCAAGCACTTGCATGTTTCTGATGAACCTTGAAAAGTTTTCAGATTAACTTGCAGTAACATAAAATGCAGCACACTAGAAAACATTTTTACCGCAGAAATCTGCGGAAATCTTTGGTTAGGCACTGCATAGAATGTCAAAAATCCTAGCGATATGCTGGGTTGTGCTGACGTAACCACATCCGCCTTTGTACGGGATCGTGCAAGTCTAGGCTTGCATGATCCTGTACAACTTTCTTTTCCTTTTTTGTTTCCTTCAGTGTCGGGATTTTCTGGAACTGTCTGGATTTTGGCATCAGTCAGTCTGCCATTTCAGCAATCCTCTCCAGCCTACGGGTTGCGGCTTCTGACCATGTTTCAGGAATTGAATCGGTTGGGGTCTTAATCGACAGTTCTTTGAGCTTCATCAGCAACTTCCTGCGCTTTTCATTGTACTCTTCAGTACGTTTTCTTTTATCTTCTGCATTGCGGTAGCGTTTTTTATCCTTCTGATATTCCCGTGCTGCCTGTCTCATTTCTTCCCTTATTTGCAGTTTTCGCCACACTAGGTTTTCCCTGAGATCTACAGGGTAGGGACGTATTCCCGACAGTTTGGCAAGCTCAGTATTTAGTGATGATCTAGGGTTGCCTCTGCGATCATACGTAGTAGCTGGGCCAAAGATATTCGGGTCACCACCCATCTTGTCCACCGTCATCTCCAGCACTTTCTGTCCAAAGCCATTCGGGGCAATTAAAGGGGGCAGCAGATTTTCAGCCATGTGCGTTCCGAATTCTTCTGCTGAATCCCAGAAATCATTGTTGCTACTGTACAGATCCTTGCCTGTGTACAGATCCTTCTTGAAAACAGTTTCGGCAAAAGTCTTGAGCAATGGATGTGATCCAACCCCAATCGATCTTGCAGCATCAATCCAATCTCCATCTCCGTCAGGCCAGAGCATCATTCCCAGATTGATCAGGAATGCATGGGGTGCTGCCATTGTCAGATCCACCGCAATGGCGTTACCGTTCTCATCCCGTACTGGTGCAGGAATCACAAAGATCCCTTTGTCCCGTTGGTACTTCGGCAAAGCTTTATAGAAAGCATCTCGTTCATCGTCATCCAGATCGGCTTCCATCAGTTTACCCATACCATACAATGCAGCATAATAGCTTCCTGCCCTCATCAATCCCTGCTTTGTACCTAACATCTTGATCAGTTTCGGGCCTGCCTTGTACAGCCATGTCAGGAACGGCATTCCCAGAACACTGCGTCTGGTTTTTGCCATCCAGTTTGGTACATCGGTGTAGTCAAAAAGCCACTCATTTGCTTCTCGCATGGCTTCCGCAGGGGTTAGCCTTTCATCTCTGGAAACCATTGGCAGATTGGAACCACCGTGATCCTCTAGGTACATTGCCATTGCAAGTTTGTCCATGACTTCCTGGGCCTGATAGATATCTCCAAACTTCTGGTAAACCCAGAGGAAGGCATTGGCAGACATTGCGTAGGGTTTGCTGGCCTTAATCTCTGCGCCAATCCGATCCAATCCTGTACGATCCCCCACCATCAGTTCTCGTTCTTCAGGGGTCAGCCGCAGCATCATTTCTGATTCAAAGCGATCTAGTTCATCTGCAGCAAAAGTTGATAGCACCAGACCTTCATCGGCATAGCGTTGGTATCTTGGGGCAGGCTTCCCCTTCCAATGACGGTACATTTGATTGGCGGCCCTGACCCGATAATCCAGAACTCTATACCAAGGTACACCTCCAAAGTGCATCATCACTGAGTTGCTTAACAGGTTACCAGCCCACACAATTGGATATGCTGCGGTTGCCCCCCATTTGAAGACCGTGGTATACCAGTTAGCCATCCTTTCCAACGTTGAATTACTCAGTAGTTCTGCGCTGCCAACAAGATCATCGTAAATTTCTTTCCGTACTATTGCTCCACGCAAATCTCCATAGCGACTGCTATTTGGCATCTGCTTGTAGTTCTCAGCCTTGTAGTCCGGTACATTGGCTCTAGCTTCTGCCACCATCATCTGCAGTTTATTGGCAACGCCTTCCACCAGTCTGCCTGTCTGTGATCCTGCAGCATACTTGCGATCAATGATCTGATCACGCAGACGTTGGGCTTCCGCTTCCAGAAACTCAGGAGTAACGGTGCGATCTTTGGATTGAGTGGCTGCTCTTGGCAAGCCTTCCTGACTCAGGTCGAGTCCCTGTTCGGCAATCACCTGATTCAGGAGATCAGCATAGTTGACGGTGATTAGTGCATCCTCCAGCACCCAATCATATCTCCCCAGCAGACTCTTCATGAAGTCCAATCGGGCTACATCCTGACCAGCCTGCAAGATAGTTCTGGCGGCTAGATAGCTGGGATCATTGACTTGCCCAAGAATGGTTTCCCTGATTAGCTTGTCGATATCCTTGCGTTTTCGCAGGTAACCTAGATCGGAGGTTTTCAGTGATCCACCTGTAGACAGAATTCGCTGATGTTCCGGAGTCAAGAGATACTTCAGGTAAACCCTTGGCAGGTACTCACCTGATCTGGCCTGGAATGCAGCATCGGAAAGCATCCCCAACCGCACCAGATCACTTCCGATTCGTTCAATGGTTTCCTTGGCCTTGACTGCAGCTTCCCGATGCCGTTGATTTCTGATGGTGTTGGGGTCAGCATCTCTGTTGGTCAGGTACTCATAGATTGCCCGTTGGTCAGCCTTGCTGGCAGAACCCAAAGCCTTACCGATGGAAACTCCAGCTTCCACCATGCGGTACATCTGCCCTCTTGCGCTTTGCTTGGATGTCTCATAGTCATCTCTGCCTGGAAGATATCTCTTGGCATCCCAGATGGTATTCCAACGCCTGCCGATATCTTTCAAGGCTGATGCAATTCGTGCTTCAGAACTGAAACGAATAGGCTGCCCATCAGGCTGTGTTTTATTGTTATCTACATTATATTTCGGATTGTTGATGGAGCCTTTGACTGCATTTTTTGCCAACACCAATGCCCCAATCTGGAGTACTTCCTCTGCTGTGTCCACAGGCATTCCATCAGTTTTGTCGTAGAACCAACTAAACCGATGGGGTTTGTATCCAACCTGAGTCCAGACGTTTCCATCAGCATCTTCATAGGTAGCTTTGCCTAGAGGATTTGCCATGATATCTACAGCCTGCTGTCGCAAACTTTCAGGATCAGCATTTACCCATTCCCCATTCATTCGGGCAAATGGACTTTTACTGCGTTCACCTGTAGCAACTGCCATTGCATCTTTGGCAATATTGTCAGATCCAAAGACTACGTTTTGGATTTTGGCAGCCTTGCCATAGCCAATTGCTTTGCCTGTCTTGCTGTGGCCCAAGTGGACTGTAGGGGTGTACACTCCAAAGAACATGTAGCTTGGGATGTCTAAGCGAAGTCCTACTTTGATTCCGTCCATAATTGATCTAGTCAATCCTAAAAGACCTTTCCCCCCTTTAAGCTTACTAGATACCAAAGCGTTGGCGTGATCTGACCAAGGTCTTAGTTCAGGTACGGAGTCCATTGGAATGATGGGATCATACTTTTGGACTGCAGCAATCCAATCTTGCTGCGATATTTCCCCATTCTTATATTGTCGGGCTACCTGTTCTAGTTCTTTTGAGGTGTCTTGAAGGTAGCTTCCTGAATTCTGTTCCTTCCAATCTTCGACTTGTTGTGGAGAGGTGTCAGCAGCAGCAAGATTTTCTTCATAAGTTGGCGTACCTTCGACACCTTCTTGTACTTCACTGCTCATCAGCATTCCTGATTCTTCAGGTAAATCCTTCAGCAGTGGACGGATTAGATTGCGGCTGACATCTCCATGAATGCCGTTGCCTAGTACCGTCTTGGCAAGCGCATGTTTCTTGGGCAGTGGGTACGATTCAGGAAGCCCCATCAATCTGCGCATCATTTCAGTGGTTACCCGTTTGACCCGTCCGTCTGGTAACATGATGCGTGGACTCTGAGCCGCAGAAGCTAGTAACGTAGGTGCAGGGCCACCACTGTTACGGGCATTGGCTACAGATGCTCCAGCACTTCCACCCATTGTGATGATGGGTTTGCTAGGATCTAGAGAACCCTTTGCTATCATTTTTTCAATCCGCTCGACTTCCCAGTTCTTTTCCCTGGTTCGTGCCGTAAACGGAAAGTCTGGCGCATCATCGATCAGGTCTTCCAGCATGGTGTACCAATCCTGTGGCTGCTGTTTCTGCGGCAACGCTGGAAGTTCCCCTTCCCGTACAGCCCGTACCAACATACGTTTGCGGCTCTGTGCTGCTCCGTAATCTGCAGCATCATGAATGACTAGATCCCAGGTATAGCCTGATTCATCCAAAGCATCGGTAATTAGTTTGAACAGAGCAGTTTTACTGTAGTCCGGTACATTCTCCACGGTCACCACAGGTGGTTTTGATTCCCGAATCACCCTAGCCACCTGCTCTGCAGATTGCCGATCTAGTTCGGTTGCTCCTCGCAAGGTCTTGGCACAACTAAAGTTCTTGCAGACAGGGGAAGCATGGAACAACTGAGGATCTAGGTCGGCTACTTCTTTAGGATTGACGGAGTTGATATCTCTTGGCTGATAATCTGTTCCGTGTGCCTTGTTGAAGTGTTCCAGAATTGGGGAAGAATATTCTACTGCCTGCAGTGACATCAGGTTGCCAATGCCTGCTTCCAAGGTTCCTCCACCAGAGAACCAAGTAACAATGCCGTTTGGACGGGCTTCTGAACTCATAAGCATATCTTGTGGGGTATCAGGATTCTCAAGACCTTGACGTTGATTGACTCTGCGGATGACTTCGTAGGCTCTGAAAGAGGGCATCCTGGTCAGGAATCCACCACTTCGGCCTTTGTCATACGGAGGTTGTTTACCAACACTGGTGTACTGTTCCGCAGTCGGATCAAGGATTTCGTTGGTGTCCTTGTGCTGAAGCCACCAGTGTGTCACACCTTCGTCATCTTTGGCCCGAACAGGCTTGTAGTCTGACTTTGTGCCACCAAGCATGTGGTACAATGCTTCTGAAGCTGCATAGCAATGTCCACAGAACCTGTTGTTCTTAGCCATTTCCCTAAACTGTGGCTTCAGCAAATCGGGGGTGAGTACATCCTTGATTGAATCAATAATCTGTTTAGGCTGACGTAAACTCTTGAAACTCTCAAGACTTGCTTCGCTGGAATAGCGCATGTTGATGTCGATATCCTGATCATCAAAGATCACGTAGTTGTATGAACCTTGACCACGGGATCGGCTGGTAGCATCTAGAAACTTGTTGCCACGGATACCATTTTTTAATAGCTCCAAAGAAGCTTTTTCATCAGAATTGAACAGATTCTGAACAATTCTGTAGATCCTTGCTCCAGAGTTAGGTTCGTTTTTGTCCAATTCAATCCCCGATTTTTTTGCTAGTGCGGTTCCTTTCATAAGTTGTTTCAGTTCATTAAGTTGTTCCTGCTTTCGCCTAACTGGGCCAATAGGTCTGAGGTTCCCATTGCGATCCGCAATCGTTGGTACGTTGGAAAATAGAGTATTTTCCATTTCTTCTGCCAACATCTTCAAACCTTCCTTCACTTTATCCGATTGATCTGCAAAGGATTTATCCCACATCAAATACTCATCATCTTCTGGTTTAAGAGTTACGTTATAAAGCGTAGCCCTATCTTCTGAGCCTTTAGAAATATTTAATCGATATCTTTCAAAATGTTCCAATTCAAACCGTGTCATTTTTTGCAATTCTAATTTGCTTTGTTTCTCTTTAGGTATAAAAGAATGATTAAAACGTTTAGTTCTAACATATTCTTTTAATCTTTTGAGTAAAGTAGCAGGAGACTTATCTTGAATTAATCCGTTTACCCATTCCAAGTCACCAGTATACGTTTCGTACTCACCGTTGGCTATTTTTCTGTCAGTTGAAGAAAGTTCGGATTCAGTGGCAAACATCCAATTCTGAATTAAAGTGTTTATTTTACTAGTGATCCAATCTTGCGGCTCTTCATACCATAAAGTCGGAATTAAAGGATCAAATAAACCAGATTGATCTTCTTCTGGGCTAAGATCTTGAAGCTCAAATAGATCTAAACTTAATTTATTTTTTATATAAATAAGACCTGCATTAAGCTCAGGATATTCAGGGTCATACTCAAATTCATACCTTATGTCATTTTCAGTAAGCTTATCTATTTCGTTTACAAGAATATCAAGATTAGTCTGATGCTCCGTTAATTCCTGAATTTCTTTTTCAAGATTTGCAATATTTTCGTTTTCTTCATTTACTAAATCTTCAATAATGATAGCAAGAGTATCGTCATCTATGACTTGTATTGGTTCCTGGTTGCTTATATCTTTACCTTTTAGTTTAGACGTAAGAGCAGGGTATAGATTAGGATTTTCCAATGCGTTAGAAGCAGCCGCAAAAATTTGTTTTAGGGCTTGATACTTTCCGTCAGGCATAATAAGCGGATCATATGGGTAACTACCATAGGTTATTTTACGTTTTGCCTTTCTTTCATTTCGTTTAGTCATCGCATTACGATACCATTCTGCGATCTGTTTCTTGCTGGCAAAGTACAGACCCCAACCATATGCTTGCACACCTTCTCCACTGCCCATGACCTTGGTGGAGAAACGATCAAACCATTTCCCTGCGCCATGCCATGCTTCGCTGGAATAGCGCATATCGACATGGTTATCGTCAAAACGCTGACTCAGCGGAACTACCTGACCTTGATCGTCATAGGTCACAGGATCAGCTAGTTTGATCTGTTGAGGCTGGAAGGCAATCAGATGTGTTGTATCTGGTCGAACCCCTTCCATTCCTCGCATTCTGCTGGCTGTGCCGAATTTTCGGTCAACAGTGTGATCGATGATTCCGTCATGTCCCATCTTCTCAAAGACCCTGCGTACTGCTTCACCCATCGCATTCCTGCCATTGTCGTAGTCGTAGGTGTCTTCAAAGATTCTACGTAACTGATCTTCCAGATTGGAATAGCTCATGCCATCGATCAGGTCAGTCGATAGCTCAGACAGATCAGGTTCGCTCAAGTAATCGGCATTGTATTCACGGATAACTTCTCTGACTGCTTCCAGCACAGGATGTTCTTCCTGATTGTAGTACCCGTTGTCATCCGCCAGTTCTTCCTGACGTTGACGAATATCAGCAGGATCTAGGTCTTCAATACTTACATCCTGTTCATCACTCAGTTCCGCTACAGCCTGATCGTACAGTTCCGCTAGATCTTCCTCGTTGTACATACTGTACGGTTCGGTGAACATCTCTGCAGTTTGCCCGTCACTGCCAAGAATCGCAGGATTGTTGAACTTGATGAAAGCCTTGATCAAACGATTCTCAGGCCCGACCAGGCGTTCCTGTGCGGTACGCAAAGCATCTTCCCGTGTCATGTCCTCATCCATTGATTCCAATTCTTCGGCAAGTTGCTCTACTCTATTGGTCAGATCAGCCCCAGTCTTTGCTGATAGTTGGTGGAAGCGTCATCTTCACTAGTGGTAAAATAAAATCCCTGTCCAAGGTTGTTGTCGCTATAGGCCCGACTTCTTTCAAAGACGGTAAACTTATGGGTTGTACCATGCAGACCCTGTTTGTCGTACCCCCTGGCTTTTGCCTGCTCATCCACCATCTGCTGTGCCTCATCAAGCCTGTCACGATTTACAAGGCTTGCGTACTTTCTATCCTGTGCCTGAGTGATTTGCGGTTCAGCTTCAGAACTCATCAGTATGCCTGCTTCTCCTGTATCCTGAGATGTGTCTCTGGAAACGGCAGGTTGCGCTTGAGGCTGTGGTGTCTGCTTTGTTTCTGAAGCTGGTTGGGTTTGTTCTGTTTCTGAAGTGGGCTGTGTCTGTTGTGGTTGTTCCGTTTGTGCTTCCAGATCAACTAGTTCCTTGGTCAGAATCGTAATGTCTTTTTCAATCTCATCAATCTTACGATCTGCCCGAAGCTTGGTAATCGGAGATTTTCCTCTGCTGTATTTCTTCCACCGTGAACGTTCATTCTCCAGCTTGTCAATATCTGCTAGGACTTTTTCTTTAGTACGGGGTGGAGTTGGGCTAGAAGTCTGATCTTGTTGAGTATTCAGTAAACTTGCAGGATCGGGTGTGCCTTGGGTCTGTTCGGGTTCTCCTGCGGCTGATGCTCCTGTGTCCACCTGACGGGTCGGTGTCGGCTTTTTACCATTAGCCAACATCTGATATACCTCTTTGTATTTTCGCCTGATAGCGGCATCGCTCGTATCTCCGTTTCTCAGGAAGATCTTGATTGAATCAAAAATTCCTGATGGGGCCACCCCATTTTCTGTAAAATTCTGGGCTAGCCATTCTTCTGTACGGACAGACTCCTTGTCGATTTCTCTTTTCTGTGGATCACCATCGGCACGTTTGGCATCCTTGTATTGATTCGGGTATCTCCGTTTATGCCATTTGTTGATGTCTTTCTCACGGTTCTTGTAAATCCGCTGGATGTAGTCCGCATACTTGTCTCCCAGCAACTGTTTCAGTCCCTCATGTCCAAGAGATTCGTGGTGGAACATCTTTACACCTCTGCGAATCGCTGACATCAGTCGAGGTTCTCTGCCTGGGAACTGTAGCTTGCGATCCCCACGAATCTCCATTTGTTCACCGATCAGTACTACTCCGGGCTTTCCTGTGTTATCGGTATAACTGAAGGCTTCAATCCCAAGTTTACTAGCATTTGCTCTAAGGTTGTTGCGTTGCCCTTCTGTCAGATTTGGCAGATTGATTGCGTCCTCAAGAGTCTCCACAACACGCACAAAGTCCGCACCAGGGAAGTTCTCCTGCAGTACATCCCTTAGTACTTCCAACACCCGTTGGTTCAACAGTTCCGCACCTTTCTTCGATTCAGGATTGATCTTCAATCCCTTGGCAACCTCAGAAGGCTTAGTCCGTTCTAGATCTAGAGAAAGATCCATGTCCGCAGGAGTCAGATCGGCTTCATTCGCCATGTCTCTTTCCATTGCAGCAATGTCTGCCTGCTCCTGCTGTTCTTCCATATCAGCCAAAGTGATCAATTGATCTTCCTCCAGCAAGCGTTCTGCTTCGGCATCGGCTTCCGCCTGAGACTGTTCATCCATCTCCTGCTGGTTTAAATCACCAAGGATCTCTCCGATGTTGGTAGTTCGTGGATCAGAGAATTCAACCCCACCTTCAGGTAAGGGTGTTTCGCCAACAGGTCTTTTCGGCATGGCCTGATCAAGTTCAGCCTCAATCTGCTGATCTTCTGCTTCCGTCAGATTCAGTCGGGTCGGACGATTGGCGGCTTCAGCTTCTGCGATTGCCATGTCCTGTGCTTCGTTGTATTCACCTGGAGTACGTCTGACAGAAAAATCCCTAGCTGTCTGTGGAGCAGAACTAGTGGAACCCAGATCGGTGCTTTCACCAACAGAAGAGAAATCATTCAGCAGATTGTTTTCATCTAGATCCGCATAGAACTGCTCCAGCGTTTGCTGTTCCCGATTTCGGGCTTGTGTCTCTGGTGGATAGGTCAGTTCAAACCTGTCAGGCTTTGCCTTGGGCTGGGCATTGGAGTCATCCGGAGTCTTTTGCTTTTCTTTTGCTGCGGAGACTACATCTTGTATTTGGCTATAACTACGGACAACTAGGTTTGGATATTCGGCTTGAAGGAGAGGAGCAATCTCAGCGTGAGCCTCATTAACTAGGATTCCTGCAATATCTTCGACAGAAGGTTCACCTGATGAGTCTTCTCTAAAAACAATAATAAAAGGCCCATCGGTATAAGCCGTACCGCTTGCGGTTCCTGCCCCAGCACCTGTCCCTTGGTCAGTTACTGTCAATGGCGCAGTAAAAAACTTCCTACGAGATCCGGTGTCAGGATTGACACTATAGTCAATTCCATCTTTTAAAAGTGTACGGAGATATTTAAGTCCTTGTCCTAGCGTAAGGACTTTAGCCATTCCGTGAGCACCTATTGTGCTTGCTTCGTTTTTTATAGCATCCCACGCATTAGCAACATCTAGATTTGTGCTAGACCCATCAAACCATGCCTCAGTTCTTTTATTCTTATTAGCCCGATCCCATTGGGCAGCAACATCATCCGTCTGTGCTATGCTTTCTTGGGATGGATAAGTTTGACGGGTACGTTCCGCTTCTTCAAAAAGATTCAGTTGTACAGGACTCTCTGAACTTGCAAGAATACCAGAATCATCAACTCGCTTTGATGGTGGTTTGAGAATACCAGAATCATCAATTCCTTCCTTATCCTGTGCCTGCTGGATTACGTTTTCTCCTGTGCCTTCAGGATCTTGCAGCAGATCCTCGTAACTGATGACAATCTCTTCTGAAGAACGTGTGCCTTCTCTGGTGTCTTCCTGAGATTCCTGAGACAAGTTTTCAATGCCAAGGTCAAACTCCTCCTCAACACTGTTGGCAAGACGTAGGACAACCTCCTCCTCTTTGGTCAACTGCTCCCCATTGGCAGACTTTTTACGCAATACATCAAGCTGAGTCTGCACATTTTCCTGAGTCAGCAATTGGGCCTGCTGATCAGGAGTCAGTGTTTTTAGCTGATTGTAGATGGCTCTTGTCAGCTTTTCGATTTCATTTACATTCCCAGGACTAGGGGAACCTGGCGTAAGCATGGACTCTGCGGCACTGACTCCAAGGGTAGTTGGCAACGATCCTACTGCACCTAGAGCAAAATTCTCTGCCACTTCTCCTGGGTTCTGTAAAATCCAGCTAAGTTTGTTGGTTACTAAAGTTGGGTCATTCTGCAGAGGATTGTCGGTGTTGCGCAGATAGTTCTGGATGTTTCGGTTCAGAACTGTTGCCACAATTGCGGAATCATCAAAGCCTTCCTCTATACCTTCGGCTACCATGTCTGTGGCAACTCTGAACAGGAAAGAGCCAGCAGGTAAGGCTGTACCCATCTGCAGTAGCTGGTACTCGTTCAGGAACTTGTCATTGAAAATGACATCGGTGTTGGCACTTTTGATGGCTTCTCGCAGATTGCTTTTCTCTGCGTCATTCATGTTCTTGGTCAGCTTCTGCCAGACAGGATGGGCATCAAGAGATCGGTTGGCTTCAGAAGCAAGTAGGTACGGGGATGTACCTAGCCCCACACCTGTGCCAACAACTCTTGCTGCCACATCGGCAGCAGCTTTCCCTGCGGCTCTGGCAGGTACGCCTGTAACAAGTCCTGCGCCAATACCCAAGGCTGTAGGCGCAATGGATTCTGGAGTTGAACGAACTGCCTTGCCAACAAAGGTTTTGGTTGGTGGAACCTTGAGATAGTCTGCCTTGTTATCCTCCTTGAGTTCCTGTCCGTACTGATAGATGTCGGGTTTGATGTTTTCCCTGTACCAGTCGGCTAGTCCCGAAGGCTCTATGACATAGTCCCGTAAACCTCTGGCTGCCATGCCAGGAAGTTCAAAGACATCAGGGACAAAACTTTTGTATCGTGGAGAAGCAGATGGAGAGTCTTCCAATTCAGAGTCGGCAAACAGTTTCTTCTGTTCTGCTGTCAGATTTGGGCGGCCCATTTCTTCAAAAAGATTGCCGAAACTTTGCTGGGACAGTGTTCCAAAATTGCTTATGGTATCTAGTGCTTCCTTACCGGATTGAGCTACCGTTCCCCCAAAGGTATCTGTGTTTGCCCCAAGCAGTTTATCTTTGACAAGTCTTCGGTCATTTGCGGTGGCATTAAGTTCATCCAGAAGTTTGTCAATTTCCGCAGATGCCTGTGTCCAGGTAAAATCATTATCTGCGTAATAGCGTTGGGTAACCTGCCCTAGTTGTTTGCCAATCTGCTGCGGTGTAGCCATTACTGTCCTTGCTGTCTTTGTTGTACAAGCTCAATGAACATTTCGATACTACGGATTCTGGCTAATTGTCCGAACAACTGCTGATCCGTCATATTGCTGGTATTTATCATTTGTCTGTAGTTTTCTTTTTCCTGCCGATATGCGGCTTTCAATTCTTCAGTATTAGAAATCAAATTCCTAATTTCAGGAATAAGTGCTTTCGCTTGTTGGTCAATGGCTTGTGCTAGTTGTGGATCAGAGTCTGCTAGTTCACGCAGTAGATTGGTAGGAGAGTTGTCAGGTACAGGTTCCACGGTTGAGGCGTTCACATCCACCCCTTGTGCTGCAGCAGCCTGTACAGTCGGAGATTCTGAGGTTTGAGAATTATCTGCGGTTTGATCTACAAAAGGCAAACCTGTAGAACTTAAAGCTTCTAGCACATCAGGTGACATGGGGTCATCTTTGCTATTGTCCTTAGAAGCTTCCTGGTCAATCAGATTATTTTGAGCTTCAGGAGCAGCCTGACGGTTAGCCTTGTCACCTATAATTTCTTCGACAATATATTTGGTAACAGCAGAGTTGGGATCTTCTCTTAAAACTTTTGCTTTAATTTCCTCATCCGTCTTTGGTTCGATTTCATCAAACTCGCCACCACCCTTGGAATAGAACAGGTACTTGGCCTGGGCGGCTGCCTTCGTTTGTGTACTGTACGGACTAGCAGGATCTGTACTGTCACCTTCTTTCTTTGGCCCAAGCAGACTCAGCAGTTGTTGCAGTTGCGGATCTTTAGTGGCCCCAAGGGCTAGTTGCTGCCGCAATGGTTCTGCCTCCCAGGGAACATTCTTCATCACATCCATTGTCAGCTTGAACTTCTGTTCTGCGGCTTCACGGGTCTGCTGCTGTGTCTTGGCAGTTTCAGCTTTACTGTAGGAAGTGGCATAGGCACTGGCTAGCGCAGACACCTGGGATTTTAGTTCAGGACTGACGTTTCCAGAAGCTTCAAAGACTGTGGGATCGTATGGTGCGCCTGCCTGGATTGCCTTGAGTCCTAGTTCTGCTAGTTGCAGGTACTTGGCTTCAGCTTCTTTTTTGGGTTTGTTCACTATTTCTTGTTTAAGCTCAGTAAGCTGAATTGCGGCTTGTTCATTACTTAGCACCTTTCCTGCGTAGTTGATTGAAAATGTCAGGTCATCTTGGCTTTTCTTAGTTGCAGCATCTTCTATCCTACTCTGAATACCTGCTCTGATTGCGTCAGAGCCACCCTCTGGAATAAAGTCTGAATAGTTTTGTCCGTACAATCTTTCTAGGTTCGTAAACACTTGTTGCTTCTCAGAAGTATCCGTCAGGGAGTTGGCAAATTGCATTTGCTGTCCTAGCCTACTCATCATGTTCTGGTGGATAGTGTTTGCCATCGAAAGCGAAACATCTGAATTTAATAGCTTATCCCCAAAGAGCCCTTTAGCGTCATCCCATCCAGAGATGTTAGTTTCGATGTGTTTTTGTATTTCTGTTGGGGTGGCCCCATAATAGTTGAAGGCTGAAGTATCTCC
>Ga0099850_1000357_pt1 | contig 20167 bp, 9 predicted proteins | sample CB_VirMetaG_5_FD_79182 | JGI IMG/M metagenome (GOLD analysis project Ga0099850, IMG submission 79182) | Freshwater to marine saline gradient viral communities from Chesapeake Bay - CB_1508_1D Viral MetaG | ecosystem: Environmental > Aquatic > Marine > Coastal | place: USA: Chesapeake Bay... | reverse complement strand
GGCATATCCTTGAGTTGCTTCCATTCCTCTGACACCAACCACGGGATAAACGCACAATCCTCTGTGTGGTATGGTTCCAGAATTAGGTTTAAATTTTTGATGTGTTTGGCAAATTCTATTGAATTTACAGAACGTGAGTCTTTGTAATACAAGTCGTGATTGCCTACGATGAAATGATTGTTTTCAAATGAGTTAGATATCTTTTCTAAATTTTTTAAAGAATGTTGCAGTGTGGTGATATTGATAGTGGCTCGTTGATGATGCCAGTCTCCTAAGAATATACAAGTTTCGCAACCTTGTGATTGAGCATGTTGAATGAACCAATCAACATATCTATCGCAGTCCTCGTTGAACTGACGAGAGTTTCCTTTGTTTCCAAAGTGTATATCTCCAAACACTGCCGCACGTTTAAATGTTTGCATTGTATTAAGTGTATAATAAAAAAAAGTATTTGTCTATTAATTTGTTCGGTTATATTCCCGAAATCATTTCTTTGGCTGTCTCGATGTAAATTTTGTAGTCTCTGGTGATTTGTAAATTTTGGGTAAAACTTTCAACTAAAGAAATGTTATTCATGCTGTATTTTTTAATTTTTTTGGAATCTATTTTTGGTATAAACTTTTGTATTGATTCTGGAAACTGGGATTTAAAGAAAAAATCTTGGTATGGTATCCTAATTATTTCCAATGAAGTTTTAGAATCATCTAATTGTATATTATCTGATCGTAGGTCAAGCATGTCATCCTGATTAGCTATCTCGTTCATGATAAATGTTCTAAATGCAGGAGGGGTTGGATGTGTTTTTTCAGACAAACACTTAGATAGGAACATCAGACATCCTGTTGTCACAGATACATGAAACTCGTCGTGATCTTGGTTGCCTGCAACAGTGTAAGAAGGTGCAAACTTTTCAAAGAAATCATGCATGATATCTTTTTCTGTTTGGAAACATTCCACAAAAGTTTTTTGAAAATAATCATACAAGTTTTCGATGTTGTTAGGATGCCAGTTGCAGTTCTGAGATAATGTCCTAATCACATCAAATGCATAGTGTAAATCTTTAAATGCAGAATATGTATATTTTTTAGCAAAGTTTAAAGTAGTGCAAAATCTTACATCATTGGGTGTGCAATCTATTGACAAAAATGTTTTTGTTTTAATAAAAGGATCCAACTGTCCGCTTTCTATAAATTTTACTGGCAACTTATGGAATCCAAAAATAGGATAGTGCATGTTTTCATTTTGATCTATTAGCTCGTCGATGGAATCAAACTCTATCTGTGTTGTACCTAATGATGCAATGTAATTTTTTGTGTGTGAAAAGGCTTTGAATTCGTTGGATGCTTGTGAAGTAAAAAGTTTAGGATACAATAAACTGGCTAAAAAATTTCCACCCGCTCCAGGAGTCCAATGCAGACCCATGTCTGTGCTGAAGTTTGACAGCATGTCTATTTGTCGCGATCGATCAGATCTTTTTCGGCCTTTTGTTGAATCTCCCATTCGATCTGTCTGGTGTGTGATGGCATCATGCCGTTTTCTTGCAAGATGTCATCTCTTAGTGATTGATTTTTCTTTTCAACATTTAGTATTCTTGTGAATGAATTGGTGATGGCAGCTGTGTAGTAAGCAAAAGGATTGTCGGACTTGGATTCGTCGAACTGCAAACCTATCTGTGACAACTGCATGAGTGCCTGACCTTGCATTTCGTCGTTGTAGGTGTAGCCACGCCAGTTGCCTCTGGTTCCGTATCTTTGAGTCAACAGTATAAACATCTTGGCCAGTGTGTTGGTCATCTTGCCGTGATCCGCAGAAAAATGCCCGTTTGACAGCCCACCCTTCCAATGAGATTTCGCCACACACATCAGCTTGTCTTTCTCGTCATATTTCCAATGCTGATAGGGGGGAAAGTTTACTTTGGCTTTTGATTCTGAAATGTTTTTTGGATTGGTTTTTCTCTTAGAATTTGGAACATGATCGAATGTCATCACACGAAACACTATGTCGGATTTTTCTATCTTTTTGGCGTCATGTTTTTCACCGGTTTCTCGTTCCAGTCGCTTTGCCCGTTCTCTCTTGCCCTGTGCAACAGAACGGATGTTGATTTTTTCTACGGAAGGCACAATGATGTCGTAATCTCTGTACTCTTCTGATAGATACGCACTGTAGGTGGCTTTGCTCAGGTGTATCTGCTTGAGCATATCCCTGTTGTTTAGATATTTTGTGGCCATAAATTGCAGGATGTGTTTGTTATCATATACAAATTATAATATATGTAGTTAATTTTTGCAATAAATATCTACAATATGATCACAAATTTTTTTAACAAGGGCGGAGAATATCTTAAAAAAGGGGTCGGCAAGATTGGTTCTGTGACAGGCATCGGGCAAACCATAGGCAGCAGATTGGCAGCGGCGGGCCTTCCGTTGGGAGGCATATTTGGTAGGACCGAATCTGCACTGCCACAGCAAGCATCTATATCATCCGGCACAACAGATTGGGCAGTTACCATAGGTTGTCCACAGTTTGATACACTGATGGCAGACTCTAAAATTTTAAAAGTTATGACCGACAAACCCTACAAGGGAGTAAGATTTCCTACAACTCCTGCTGTGTTCATGTCTCACTCTGCATCATATGATTCTCGTGCTGTGTTGCACAACAACTATCCCTATTATGCTTATCAGAATTCACAAGTAGATTCTATGACTATCAATGGTAATTTTCCTGTGATGAACAAGACTGATGGACAAAACTGGTTGGCTACTATACACTTTCTAAGAACAGTGACCAAAATGTATTATGGTAGAGGTGACAATCAAGGCAACCCTCCACCAGTTTGTAAATTGAACGGTTATGGTGAGCATGTGTTCCAAAACGTACCTGTTATCATAACAAATTTCACAGTGGATCTCAGAGCAGATGTGGACTACATTCCTGTCAGCGTCACTTCCACAAAAACAGAAACTTTAGTAGAAGGTGGAGAAATTAAAATCGAAGAACTGGCTCCTATCGCAAAAACACCCGGGTATGGTTCTAATCTAAGCTACGGAATTAAAAAATACGGACCCATAGCTTCCCAGGTCGAAGTTGACGGCATCACTTATGTGCCAACTGATTCTATGATCACGGTGCAGTGTGTACCAGTGTACTCACGCAACAAGATTTCCAATGCGTTTAACCTTAAAGATTTTGCCGCAGGCAATTTAGCTAAAGATGGATTCATTTAATGATAGATTATAAAAACACATCACCTTATTCTAAGACTGGTCAAGGAGTAGAATCTCTTTCCATCTTAAACAAAAGGATGTTTGCTTTTGAGGTAGATGACATAGAATATGAGATAGACTCTTGGTATGAAAATCGTCCCGACCTTTTAGCCCATGATCTTTACGGTGACGCTAAATTGTGGTGGGTGTTCATGCACAGAAACATGGATGTCATCACAGATCCTATATGGGCATTCAAATCTGGTGCGATTATAAGGATACCAAAAAAATCAACATTAGAAAAATACTTAGGCGTGTAACATGGGAACCAGAACCAATCTAACCACATACAGTGATGTAGTCAACAACAAGAGATTAGAAGATAGTTACAAATTGCCTTATGATTTAAGTGGCTTTGGTTATGCCAAAGCATTCAAGTCTCAGACAAAATCTCCTGGTGTTCATCCTAATATCAGCAAAGGAAACACTACTATCAATGAAGACGGTAGCAGGAACGCTAATGTGGCTAATTCTGTGATGGGATTGTCTGATCAAGAGCAAATTCAATTTTACAAAAAAGATCTTGGAGACACCTCCCATCCTTTTTCTCTTAACAAACAACCCATGCAGGACAGTCTCATTGGTGCTAACAATGATGTCTCGGACAGCTTAGGAAACGGATATTCTCATCCTTTCAGCCAAAATACAGATTTAGGAGGATATGGAGGCAATTCCACAGCCAACACTTCGACAAGTGCAAACACTCCCCTTCCAAATTCTAACATATTGTTTGATTACGAACCCACAAACTATGTCATAACTTTGTCATGTCTCAGCAAACAAGCATTCAATACAGGTCTTGCAGGAACAGAAACCATCATCCTTCAGAGCGGCGGTAAGGGCGTCCAAGCAAAATCAGGACCTTTGAGCGTTGATTATTACATAGACAATCTGGTCCTTAGAAACAGTGTTGCTCCAAGCGAACAAGCGGCATCAGGATCTGTGTTTCAAATTTTATTTGATGTAACAGAACCTTTTGGAACATCATTCATTGATGCTTTGATACAAGCCGCGAGGATCCAAGGGTACAAAGACCACCTCAACGCTGTTTACAATTTAAGAATAGAGTTCAAAGGATACAATGATGATCAGCAACCCACATCTAACATTCCTTTCACCAGCAGGGATATACCCATACACATCTATGATGTTAAAATGAACATAGATGCGGGTGTAACAACATACCAATGCACTGCAAGACCAGGAACTTCTCTGCCTTTGACAGATTTGTATCAAACACTGCAAGCCACTGTGACTTGCGCCGGCGACACTGTGGGAGATCTAATAGAAGATTTTTTATTGAGATATTCTGAAGAATTATCCAGTTTGCAAACCAGCAACAATATAAAATTTAAGACAGGCAAGACGGATCAGTACGTCCTTGATCGATCAGGTAGTATGAAAGATATTTTGTCATCACCTATTAACTACTCGGAATCATCATCATTGGTTAAGATGTTTGCTGTCTCTAATTTGGGAATAAATCAAGCACCTCCTGGATATGCAAGGGTGGTTACAGTTAACAAAGGAACAAAAATACAGTCATTCATAGAAGCTGTGGTCAAAGAGAGTAGGTATTACAGAGATCAGTTCGAAGGAAACAAACCAAAGACTCTGATGCTCAAAACACTGCGCCTCGAAACCCAGTTAGAGATCGGAGAGGACAATGGCAATGGAAGGGACCAATACACTTTCATTTATGTGCTGAGATCACAAGAATATTCCGCTGATTTGATGGACGGATCTCTGGACGTCAGCAGTTACTTGACTCCGTCGAGGACTTACAATTACACATTCACCGGGTCCAACAAAGATGTCTTGAACTTTAACCTAAATTATCAATTTTCGTACTATCAGGTTATTCCTTATTTCGCAGATGATGGTTCCTACAACAATCTCACAGACAATGCCAATGGTGGATCTGGTCAGGACATAGACTTGGGAGATCAGACCAAAAAGTCAACCATAACACCAACTTCTAATGAAGTGCAAAACATAGGCGAGCAGAGTTTGATAGAAGGTCTTAATGACAGCAATGGCCAAATAGTGCAGTCATTCCAAGACCTGATACAAAATCCAAAAGCAGACTTGGTTGTGACAAACATTGAGATATTGGGTGATCCCTACTGGATACCACAAAAAACTGTCAGCAATAGATCTTTCCAAAATACATTCACCAGCACTCCAAACACAGATGCACAAGGAGCTGTTGCCACAGACGAAGGACAATTGATAATCAAAATCAACGTCAAACAACCTGTTGATTTAGATGATGAATCCGGCGTGTTTAAAAATTTACAAGACATACAAGGATTCCAAGGTTACTATAGAGTTTACATGTGTGAACACAGATTTGAATCTGGCGTATACACATCGATTTTATCTGGATATCGAGTCAAGAATCAAAGCACTGAAACCAAAAAAGAAAAATCATCTCTCACAAATGAATCTATCATAAAAATTCAAGACCTACCTCCGTTGGAAGGTGTTGGTGCATCGGGCGATGTTGAAGGATATTACCCTACAGTAGAAATAATAAGCATGGCCGGAGACGGCTTTTATGGAGGTGGCACTCAATGGTTGGAGTCGGGTAACGTGATAAAAATGCCTGTAAACGAAGCAGTGTCAAATGGTGGTACAGGTGGAGCAGTTGGCATCGTCAAAAAATCAACTGTGGGGCAAAGTTTGAACTCGATGGGTCCGGATGATCCTTTATGGATTACTCCTAAAATTAATATCGAGTTTACTGGCAACAAGTCTTCAGGATTGGACAAATATTTGGGTGAAAGCCAAAGGAACAGATTACAGGAAAATTTAGGCACCTCTCCACAAGCTGGTCAACTCGCGGGTGAGAGAGGCTACATAATAGGTGGATTGTAATGCCAGTCAATAAAAGATCATCTGTAATAGATCTCAGCAATAAGATCAAAACATTTCCAGGCCCATATGTGGCATACGTCAAGAGTGCCACAGACGTCAACAGGATGGGGCGTCTGGCGGTGCACATACCTGAACTGCACGGCACCTACGATGAAGTTTCCAAGACGTTGGGCGCGGCAACCATATTGGTTTCATACTGTTCTCCGTTCGCTGGTCAAACACCACTGAGCGAAACCACAGAAGGCAATCGAGAGTACGGCAACACCCAAAAATCTTATGGATTCTGGATGGTTCCGCCCGACATAGACACCAAAGTTTTAGTGATGTTCGCCAACGGTGACATCAATAGGGGATATTGGATGGGATGTGTGTTCGAAGAGTACATGAATCATATGACTCCTGGAGTGGCAAACAGCCAACCCAACAAATACGTGGGGACATCATACGAAAACGACAGGTACTACGTTGAGTTTGGCATGGAGTCTGCACCGGTGGCTGAAGCTCAAAAAAGAGCAGAGACTGACCTTGTAAGCAGGGGCAACAAAGATCCTGACAGAGATGAGGTGTACAAAGTAAGGCCCGTAAATCCTTACATGGCCGATACATTGATCAGTCAAGGTTTGCACAATGATAATGTGCGTGGAGGCACATCATCTTCTGCACGACGCGAAACGCCATCGCAGGTGTTTGGCATATCGACACCGGGGCCCATAGACTTCGAAGGACAGCAAACACCACCCAGGGAGTCCATCAACAGACATGGAAAAATTTTTAGTGGCGGCGGACCCAATCCTGGCAACACCATAGGTAAGGTGGCCCACTCACGCCTTGGAGGACATCAGTTTGTGATGGATGACGGAACTCCCGCTAAGAAAGTTAACAAAACGATCACACAACCTATAACGAATGAACTCATAAGATTGAGAACAAGGAGTGGTGCTCAACTTTTATTGCACAACACAGAAGGTTTGGTCTACATCACAAACACCGAAGGCACTGCTTGGATTGAATTCACCAAAGACGGTAAGATCGACATATATGCCAAAGATTCTGTATCCATTCACACAGAAAACGATTTCAATCTTAGGGCGGAAAGAGATCTTAACCTTGAAGCAGGCAGGAATGTCAACATCAAGGCGACAGGACAAAACAATTCCAGCAACTTGGTCAATTCTTTGGACTCGATCACCACCGGCAGAGTAAGAATTGAATCAAACACCAACACAGAATTATACATAGGATCGGACGGATTGATCAAAGCCGGCAATGATGTAAAACTATGGAGCAACAATGACTTCCTGGCAAACACTGGGAATGAAATACACATGAACACATCTGGCAAAGTTGCATCAAGTGTGTTGTCTGAGTTGAACACTTATTCCAATGCCGGAGTAAACAGCACTTATTCTATAATGAAGAGAGTGCCCACACAGGAACCATATGCTGAGCATGAAAACAAAAGGCAAGACAAAACAACTCCTGAATTAACTGACGTAGAAAGAACAGACCAAAGGGGAATAGCATAATGGCATTGGCTGCCAGACAGACCGACGCAGTTGCTACAGGACATGGCTGTGATGGCACAACCACATTGGCCACTCCTGGACAAAGCACAGTGTATGCAGAAGGATTGTTATGGTGCAGATTAGGAGATCTGACTGTGAGTCACTTGGTGCCCTCTGGTGAAGATTGTGTGGCACACGTGGCTGCCATCACAGGATCCAGCAGTTCTGTGTATGTGGAAGGTGTGTTGTGTGCAAGAAAAGGCGATGGTTGTGATGCCGGATCTATTACAGGCAGTGCGGCCACAGTTTATGCAGGTTAAATAATAATATGTCCACAGTAACTTACAAATCCAAATCAACAGTGCAGAAGAACACTTCCGCAAGGACACAGCTGTTCAAGGGTTTCTCCACACAGGGCAACAACTTCAAAGACACCAAACTGTATGATTTTGAGTTAGTAAAACAGGATCTTTTCAATCATTTCAACATCCGCAAGGGCGAGAAGTTGGAAAATCCGGAGTTCGGCACCAACATATGGCAGTACATTTTCGATCCATTGGACGACCAGACCAGAGAAGCCATCGTACAGGATGTGCAGAACGTGATAAATTATGATCCACGTGTGATATTAGACAGCCTGCAGATAGATGACTACGAGCATGGCATACAAGTTACCATTGGAGTGGTGTATGTAGCCTACGGTGTGGCTGAACAGATGAACCTGTTGTTTGATCAAAACCAAGGATTGATGACGCAATCTTCTCAATTATACCCTGCTTGATAGGTAGAATAAAGTGCTTACATTATTTCTACAATAAATATTAACGATGGCTGTAGACACAAGACAAAACACTTTATTATCTTCCACTGCTTGGCAGAAGATATACAGAACTTTCAGTGAAACTGATTTCAAATCATACGATTTTGACACCATCAGACGCACTCTAATAGACTATCTACAGATCAACTATCCAGAATCATTCAATGATTACATCGACTCTTCCGAGTTTGTAGCTCTTATCGATTTGATAGCCTATGTTGGCCAGTCGATTTCATACAGAGTTGACCTTAATGCCAGAGAAAATTTCATCGATCTTGCAGAACGTAAGGAATCTGTGCTACGTTTAGCAAGACTTATTTCATATCAACCAAAAAGAAATATAAATGCTTCAGGTTTTTTAAAAATAGATTCCGTCATCACAACAGAATCTGTGTTTGATGCCAATGGACAGAATCTCGCCAGCACTCCAATTTTATGGAATGATATAACAAACGCTAATTGGCAGGAACAGTTCAATTCAGTAATGAATGCGGCTCTCAGCAGGGAGCAATTCATAGGCAAGCCTCAAGCCAGCGAAACCATATTAGGAATCCCCACAGAGATGTACAGATTTAACTCTGCTAATATCTCAGAACCACTGTATGGATTCAATCGAAACATTGGAGGTGTCAACATGCCTTTTGAAGTTGTGCCTTGCAGTTTCCTAAACGAAAAATTTATCTATGAAGAATCGCCTATTCCTGGCAACGGTCTTTCTTTCGTGTACAAAAATGATTCACAGGGATTTGGCTCTGCCAACACAGGTTACTTCCTGCACTTCAAACAAGGTTCGGTTGGATTCCAAGATTTCACAGTTACTAATGCTTCACCTAACACAGTGGTAGCAATTGATCAAGCCAACATCAACAATTCAGACGTTTGGTTGTTTGGATTGGATGAAAATGGCATCATAGAAAACAGATGGACCAAGGTTCCTGCAATAACCGGCAACAATGTGATTTACAATTCACTATCTCAGAACATCAACAATCAATACGCAGTGATTACAAGACCCAACGATCAGGTCAGTCTTGTATTCTCAGACGGCGTGTATGGTAATCTGCCTAAGGGAAACTTTAGATGCGTGTTCAGAGCCAGCAACAATCTTACATATTCTATACAAAAAACTTCCATGTCCAACATCAGCATCGATGTGGATTACGTTTCAAGATCAGGGCAAACCAACACATTGACCATCAATGCATCGTTACAGAACACAGTGACCAATGCATCAAGATCACAGAGCATACAAGAGATCAAAACTTTAGCACCTCAGTCATACTACACCAACAATAGAATGATCACTCCCGAAGATTATCAAATTGTTCCGTTGACAGAGAACCCTTCTATAGCAAGGGCCAAATCACAAGTGAGAACCAGTTCCGGTGTGTCAAGATTTTTAGATGTCATAGACCCCACCGGGGTTTATTCGCAGACAGATATTTTTGCGGATGATGGAATTTTATACAGAGATGAAAGAAATCAAACTTTTGATTTCCAATTCAGCAACAACAATGACATCCAGCAGATGATAAACACCACTCTCACTGATGTGATGAAGTCTGCGTCGTTTAGACACTTTTATTATAAAAATTATCCATCACTGACATCTCCCAACAAAACATGGAATAGATCAACCATATCAACTAATTCTTGCACAGGTTATTTCCTTGAAGGGTCAACTCCTGTGTCAGTAGGTGCACAAAGCAGTTCAAATTTAAAATACATCACTAAAGATGCCTTGGTCAAGTTCACACCACCATCGGGTTACCATTTCATGAACAATGGTACACTTATGTTGGGAACAGCAGATCATCCCAACTCCAAAGAAAATTGGTGGAGCAAAATTGTTTCTGTAGAAGGCGATGGATCAAATGTGGGCCAGGGAAATTTAGGTGATGGCACAGGGCCTATACAATTAAATGACAATTTGCCTTCGACCAGTGAATTATCTGAAATAATCCCAAAATTTGTTACATCGGTCACCACCACTCTGTCTACATCCATCATTGATAATGTTAAAAATTATAGGAATTTTGGATTATCATACAACTATTTGACAGCAACTTGGTCAGTGATAGATGAAGACAATCTTAACACAGGGACGTTCAGTCTATCTAACCAAGGCTCCACAACAAATACCCAGGCAGATGCGTCTTGGATGATTAGATTCACGACCAATGGAGTTTCCTACACAGTTTATTATCGTTCGACTGATTATGTGTTCCAATCTAAATCACGGAATAAGTTTTATTTTGATGAATCTGTAAAAATTTACGATCCTACCACAGGTAAGACCATCAAAGATAAAATTCAATTGTTATCTACTAACACCGGACCTGATTTAACTTCTTTGTTACAAAGAAATTATGATTGGCAGATTGTCAAAAATTTCCAAGGTGTTGATGGATACTATGACACAAGAAAAATGAAAGTTGGATTCTTTGATTCTGATGATGATGGTGTGGTTGATGATCCTGATTTGTTCGACACGGTGGTTGGTGAACTAACATCGCCTACTTTTAAATATGTGTTTTTCCAAACTGTAACGAGAAATGGCTTTGAAGAACAAGATCCTGTGTTGAACAGTGAATTTGTGGTGTCTCGAGTGGAAGGAGACATCTCCGATCTGTCTGTGTATGCGAACGGACAAAAATTTTATTTTTACTCTACCAACACATTCAAATCTTACAATAGCACTTCTGGTTTATTAGTTGCATTAACAGGTTACACATCTTATATTGGAAGAGATTCATTGTATTATAGATACAATCATGGTGCTCCAAGATCAAGAAGGATAGATCCTGCTGTTTCTAACATGATAGACGTGTATGTGATGACAAAAACTTACGATCAAGAGTTCAGAACTTGGTTAAAAAAGAATCAATCAACAGCCAAGCCTGTTCCACCGACCATAGCAACACTGAACGAAACTTATGGTCCAAGCCTCAATCAACTCAAAAGCGTGTCTGATGAAATAATTTTTAACCCAGGAAATTACAAATTGGTGTTTGGTCCAGGTGCTGAACCAGAATTGCAAGCCACGTTCAAGATTGTCAAGAATCCTGCTACCAACGTGAGCGATAATCAACTGAAGTCGTCAGTGGTAGAATCCATCAACACTTACTTCAGTTTGGGGTTATGGGATTTCGGAGATACATTTTACTTTTCAGAGTTAGCGGCATTTTTGCACAACTCTCTGACTCCTGATGTTTTGAGTGTTGTGATAGTACCGGCTCAAGCATCCAGCGGATTCGGATCATTGTTCCAAATAAATTCTTCTGAAAATGAAATTTTAATATCATCGGCTACTGTGGATAATGTTGAAATGATCACATCGATTACAGCTGAAAAAATTAAAGCCACAGGCACAGTTGTAGTTTCCAGTGACACAGCATCGACTAATAATACAGCGACAGTAACATCCACAGCAACTTCTAGTAGTTCTAGCAGTTCTGGGGGTTACTACTAATGGCCAAATCGACTCGACCTTCACACAAGTTACTGCCACAAGTTTTTCAAACTGAAAAAAATAAAAAATTCTTATCTTCTACCCTTGATCAATACATCGAACCATCCACTTTGGATAAGATCAATGCTTTTGTGGGACAAAAATATCAGAGTTCTTTCAGGAAGAATGATGTCTACTTGGAAGAGCAGAGTGCAGATAGACAAAACTATCAACTGGAGCCCGCAACCACATATAAGTCGGATGGCTCTAATGTGGATTTTATTGCACCATACATTGATGTTGTGAATGAAGTTGGCGCCCGTGGAGGAGACAAGTTCAGACATGACAAATTATGGCAGAGCGATTTTTATTCATACGCACCACCGGTTGACCCAGACAAATTGGTGAACTTTAGAGAGTACTTTTGGATACCAAATGGTCCCCTTTCTGTGCAGTCCAACATCGACAATCCCGGAAGCATCATAACAATCAATGTTACTAATGAAGGCCTGTCTGGATGGAAATTCAACAACAAAACAACCACCAATCCTGATATCACAATTTACAGGGGCAACACATATAATTTTGTGATAGATGCGCCAGGCATGAATTTCTGGATAAAAACAGACTATGGAACTGGTCGCGACAGCACAGCAAACACAGACTATGTGACAAATAATGGAGCCACTTCTGGCACTGTGACTTTACACATCCCCACATCGGATTCGTCCACAATACCAGAAACTGTGTTGTACTATCAATGCGAATTCCATCAAGGCATGCAAGGCAGATTTATCATCAAAGATCTCGCCAACGAAAGTTTCGACATAAATGAAAATCTTGTTGGTGTAAACGAGTTCACTGACAGTCTTGGATTGACATATTCTTCTGGACAAAAAATTGTTTTCCAAGGAGATCCAGTTGCTGACAGGCCGCAAACATTCTACGTAGAGAATGTTGGCAGAAGCATCATGTTAGTCGACCAAAAAAATCTATTAGTGTATGAATTGTATGGAATCAGCGAAGTCGAGCCATGGGATTACAATGGAACAACTGGTTGGGATTCCAAAGGCTGGGGAGAAACAATTGGCATAATAGAATTTCCTGACTATTGGACCATCAATCGTGCATCTCAAGATTTAAATGCATGGTCCAGAGGAAACAGATGGTTCCATAGATCTGTGATCGAAACAGCAAATTTGAAAAACAATTTGCAGACAGAATTGTTAGAGTCTCAGAGAGCCAAAAGACCTATCATTGAATTTGTTCCGGGCCTGCAATTATACAATCATGGTACTACCGGCAGGGGAGTTGATTTTGTTGACACAAAGACGACTGATGCATTCAGTACCCTGCAGGGATCATTGGGATTGAGCATAGATAAGACCACAGTGACCGAAGGCTCGACCATTGTGTTCACCAACGACGCTGAACAAAAAAATAAAATTTTCACTGTACGGTTCGTGACCCTTGGGGACAGCAGTCTAAGGATTTCTTTTGATGACGACTCGACCACTGTGCAAGAAGGCCAGAGCATATTTGTGAAAAAGGGAGCAACACAAAAAGGAAAAACTTATCATTATCACAACGGATCATGGGTGGCCAGTCAAGCCAAAACAAAACTGCAACAAAAGCCACTGTTTGATTTGTTTGACAGTGATGCAAACAGTTTGGCCAACAATGATTTGTTTCTTTCTACCACTTTCAAAGGGTCCACTATTTTCGAAGTGGCCACTGATGCCACCCAAGGAACGCCCGACACAGTTTACGGAACCAATGTGATATACCAAAGGTTTGGATTGTTGTCCGACATTCAGTTGAATGACACATACAATAATGGCACATTCCAAAATATTAGTTCGGGAGGATTAGAAACTTTCAATTTAAGGCAATATTTTTTAAAAGTCAACCAACGCACAGGTTATTCGTTGATCAACAACTGGAAAAAAAACATAATCCAACATCCACAGCAGAGAATCGAAGAGTACACAGCAAAGAAAAATCAAACAGATTTTGAAATAAAAGCTTGGAGGAATTCAGCACTGCTCACAGACGTGACACTACAAGTTTTTATAAACGGAGAACTTACCAGTGACTACACAAGGAAACTGACAAACAAGAATTTAATCATTAGATTGAACAAACGACAGGAAGAAGGAGCACAGGTAACCATAAAATCATATTCTGACAGAGATTTTCCAACAAACGACGGCTTCTGGGAAGTGCCTGTGACAGCAGTCAGCAATCCATTGAACAAAAATATTATTTCCTTCACACACGGAGATATATCTGCTCACTATAAAACAGGAGTCCAAAATCATCCATCCTTTTCTGGAAGTCCTGCCGGAATTAACAACAGTAGAGATTTAGATAATGTGTTTGCTTACACCACAAAATTTTTACAGCATTCTTCTAACTTGCCATTGGCTTCGGTGTTGGTGAGAGATCCGGTGATTGATTTACCTTCCGCACTGAGAACTGCTTCTAACGATTATGAAAAAGTAAAAAAATCTATCATCACTCTGTGCGACACTTCTAATCTCAACGGAACGATTGCAGAACAGTTAGATATCTTGTTGGGACATATCAATTCAAACAAAAACAGTTCGATGCCTTATTTTGGATCAGACATGCTGGCGTATGGCACAAACAAGAACACCTTATCTTACAAAGTTGCTGACATCAACATAACTTCATATCCTATCACAGATTCTTTTGATTTAATCCAATTATCTGAGAAGTCGGTGTACGTTTATCTAAACAATGTCCAATTATTGCATGGCATTGATTACATTTTCACAAACTTAGAAGATTCTACAGCACTGATAGGAATAAAAATTTTAAAATCTTTGGCAGTAAATGATGTCATACTCATAGACGAATATGTGTCAACGCAAGGATCATACATTCCGTCGACTCCCGCTAAATTGGGATTAGCTCCTAAATACGCTCCAAGAAAATTCTTAGATGACACTTATCAATCCGAAGATTCCACCACTCAAGGCATATACGTCATAGAAGGTCATGATGGTGCCATCACTGTGGCATACAATGATTTTAGAGATGACATATTGTTGGAATTTGAAAAAAGGATCTTCAACAACATCAAGGCAGAGTACAAGGACGATATAATAAATTTAGAACCTGGGTTTTACAGACTCAATGATTATAGCACAGATCAGTATGATTCTTTGATAGCGAGGGAATTCTACACTTGGTCGGGTGTGAACGCCATAGACTATTCTACTAATTCGACCTACGATTCCGGCAATCCGTGGACCTACAAATGGACAGGTTATAAAGCCAAATTCGACGACTCACAATTGATAGGTTTCTGGAGAAGGATATACCATTTATGGTTTGACACAGATAGGCCACACACAGCACCTTGGGAAATGTTTGAGTTTTCTCAAAAACCCGACTGGTGGGACAGCGAATATGGACCAGCACCATACACCGGTGGTAATACCTTATTGTGGAACCACGTGTCGCAGGGTTACATTCCACAAGGTCCACGCAAAGGTTACTACAGAAGATATGCTCGTAATGGGGTGTTGAATAATATTCCTGTTGACGATGCGGGCAGATTGTTGGATCCAGCAAATGCAGGCATAATCAAAGGAGGCACCAGTTCCGAACAGTTGCAATCATCTTCATGGGTGTTTGGTGATTGGGGACCTCCTGAAACTGCATGGAGGAAATCGTCATCGTTTAGATTTGCCCTGCAGATTGCAAAATTCTTAGCCAGACCGGGACAGTACGCCGGCATATATTTTGACACATCCAGAATTAATAAAAACGCAATTGGTCAATATGTCTATGACGGCAAGTACAGAGATACCATAACAAATTATGCTCTACCAACTGGATCAACCCTGACATCTGGTTACATCAATTTGATCTATGACTATGTCAAAGGATTGGGTTACGGTATAGAATACATCGCCAATAGACTGTCCAACTTAAATGTGCAGTTGGCTTACAAATTGGGAGGATTCAGCAACAAAGACAACATGAATGTGATAGTTGGCAGTTACAGTCCTTCATCAACTAATAAAAGCGTTTACATTCCCAAAGAGAATTTCAATTTGTATTTGTTCAAAAGCTCGCCAATAGACACTGTGAATTATTCTGGTGTGATTGTTGAAAAATCAACCAACGGTTACAAGATCAGTGGATATAATAATTTTGATAGATCGTTTTCTTATCATGCTCCAAGGATCAACAACAACAGTGATGTAATTGTAGTCGGAGCTACCACAGAGTCATATGTTGACTGGAAGCCAAATGGATTTTATGCATCTGGTTCTATAGTCAAAAATGCGGGATTCTTTTACAGAGCCCAAAAAAATATTGCCAGTGTGCAAACTTTTGATGAAAACAATTGGAGCAAGATTGGTGCAAGCCTTCCTCTCAAAGGAGGAGTAAGAGTCAACAAGTACAAAGATTATCTACAAAATGTATCTAAAATAACCTATGGAACTGAACTAAGATCAACCCAAGAGGTTGCCAATTTCTTGTATGGATACAATCGTTACTTAGAATCCAAAGGATTTATTTTTGATGAATTTTCTACAGAATTGAATGTTCCTATCAATTGGGATCTTTCGGTCAAAGAATTTTTATTTTGGAGCACACAGGATTGGGAAAATTCTGCTGTAATAACATTATCGCCTGCTTCGGCAAAGTTAAAGTTTGAAAAAGAAAATTCTACTGGAGACGATTTGATAGGAGGAGATAATTTTTATACCGTGTTGCAACAGGACGGATTTCCTATCCAACCAACCAGTCTTTCGACCAACAGGACCAATGGTCAGTTTATTATCGAAACCAACCCTGATCAAGACGGAATTTATAATGCTGATATCAGAGCAATTCAAAAAGAACATGTGTTGATTTTAGACAACAAAACATCATTTCAGGATGTTATCTATGATGACTTGATGGGAGTAAGACAGGACCGTGTCAAATTAGTTGGATGGAAGACAGCAAATTGGAACGGTGATATTTACTCTCCAGGTTACATCATAGACACTGCTAAAATTTATTCTTGGACAGCGTACAAGGATTACAAAAAAGGCGATGTCGTTACCCATCAAGGTAACACATATGTGGCACTGAGAAATCATAATTCGGGAGAAAATTTCAACAATGCAAATTATAGACTCAAAACAAATCAACCCCAAAAAGATCTATTGCCAAACTGGGATGCCAAAGCAGAATCATTCAGAGATTTTTATTCACTTGATACAGAAAACTTTGATGCAGAACAGCAAAAATATGCACAGCATTTGATTGGTTTCCAAAGCAGACCATATTGGGAAAACTTGGGATTGGATGAACTTACCCAATACAAATTCTATCAAGGAATGATCAAAGACAAAGGCACCACAAAACCTATTCAAAGATTCAAATCACCGACAACTGTTCAGGATGCAGTGGAATATAAAGTTTTTGAGGAAAATGCATTTAGAATTGGTGAATATGGTTCCTATAGAACAGATAAAAATTACCTATTTGCCTTAGATGACAACAAACATAGACAGCAACAACAAATATACAAGATAACACAAGCTGTAGAAGATGACACTCAAAATATTATTAATGTTTCTGCATCTGAGTTGCAAGATAGACCATACGAATTGAACCTTCCAGTGTTTTCTAATTTTGCCTATGACACATTGAATACTCCAAACTACCTATTCAAGTATCCAATGGCTGGTTATGTGCAACCACAGTTGGTAAAATTTAATGCATTTGACGAGCAAGAATTATTATCACTTGATGTCGCCAACATGTTCGAAGGTGACAGAATTTGGTTGGCTAACACATTTACCTTTGACTGGCAAGTGTACAGAGCAACTACCATAGACAATTATATCGATCTATACGAAGCCAGAGATGGCATATTACAATTCACAACCTACAATCCACATGGACTTGTGGCGGGTGATTACATAGTGGTGAAAAATTTCAACAATGCCATTGACGGAATATACAAAGTGACAGATTCTCCCGACAGCACAGATGGATTGTACAAATTTAGTGTGCCTTTCAACCAATCTTTTGATAGTACCAAACAAAACGGCACAATTATGAAGTTGACTTCTGTAAGATTATCGACAGTTGATGATATTCTTAATGTTACTCCGATAAATGGATTTCAAACAGGAGATACTGTTTTTGTTGACAACGGATACACTACAAACTCTGGATTATGGAAAATTTATCAAATTAACAATGACTCTGTTTTTAAGACACAACAAAAGTATAGAAGTTTAATTTCAACTGCTGAGAACACAAATTTTGGAACAGCAGTAAAAATAAATTCAGACAACGGAACTGTGTTGGCAATTGGTTCTCCCAACGAAAATGCAACAGTGGTTTACACAAGGAATTCTGATACTGATACCTTTAGGTTAAAAAATGAGATAGTGTACACATATCTAAACTCTGACTCATCGGATAAAAATGGAACCAGCGTGGCAATAGTTGGCGATGGCAACACTATTTTCTCTGGATCACCGTATTCCAAAGATATAATGAGATTGAATCTTTCATCTGCATACACACAGTTTGCACCTGGTCAATTGATATATGGCACAGACAGCGAAGCCACAGGAAGAATTTTAATCAGCGACACCACAAATAATGTGCTGTATGTGAAAGTCATAAGTGGAGTCTTTACAACTGAAAATATTTGGTTAGAAGACTCTTCAAGTGTGGTTTCTATCACATCAGTGGTAGGCACAACCACAGAAACCAATCAAGGATTGGTGCATGTAATGACCAAAGATCAGTTTGGCAGTTTTGGAATTTCACAATCAGTTGCATCGCCGACATTAGATAGCGATGAGTACTTTGGATGGTCCACTGCATGCTCCACTGATGGAACTTATCTGTATGTTGGAGCACCATCCAGCACTACATTATCATCTGATTCAGGCATGCATCCAGGAAAAGTTTATGTGTTCAAAAAAACAAATGGTCAATACATTTACAGTCAGACACTGACACCGGGAACATCATCTCAATCGATTGATAAGTTTGGATTTTCAATTGCTGTGACTGGTGATGCTTCGACACTAACAGTGAGCTCACCGTATTATGATCTTGATTCGTCATCGTTTGGTGACAGTGCGACAGATTCTGGTTCTGTGTATGTGTTCAGATTAAACGATGACTCTAATTATTATCAAGTGCAAGAGATAGCAAGTCCTAACAATCAAGGTGCAAATTTTGGATATTCATTAGACATCAGTTCAACAGACAAGGATTTAGTGATAGGATCTCCCAACACCATAGTTGGTGATAATCCTCAGGGAGCAGTTTATTTTTATAAATTAAATTCTTCGTCTCACACAGGAGACGGATCTACATCTGCATTCACTTCCACTTTTGCTTTGGATTCTGATTCTATCGCAGTCACTATCAATGGAAATACTTTATACAATTACACAGTATCCGGCAATGTGATAACTTTTAACACTGCTCCTTCACAAGGAGATAGGATTGTAATATCACAATACAAGTTACATCAAACAATCAATCAACCATCTTATAGAGCAAACAGCAAGTTTGGACAACATGTTGCCATAGACGGCAAGAGATTGATGATCCATTCGCAGAATTTTGGTCCAAAACAAAAAACAACATTTGATAAATTTCTTTCAGATGGTTCGACAGTCACTGCTGAAACAACCTTCGACGGCAAAGCAACATCTTTTGTTAGCACTGTGTACAGCACAGGGGCAGCTTTCGTATTTTCTAAATTAGATACAAAATTTGTGTTTGAATCTGAGATACAACCCGGCGATCTATCAACCAATGACAAGTTTGGCAATGCCATGGCCTCATACAACAGGTCAATTTTTGTGGGAGCACCAGGACAAAGTGTTACAGGTTCGGGTGATTCTACCTATTTAGGTGCAGGCCAGGTGTATTGGTTTAAGAAAAAATCTACAGATGCCAGCGGATGGGAATTGCTACAAACCCAGCCAAATTTAATTGACACGGAGCAAACAAAAACAGTTCAGATCATCAATAGGAAAACATCATCTTTGATCAGCAGATTGGAACACATAGACCCAGCCAAAGGTAAACTATTTGGTCGAGTTGAACAGAACATTTCTTACAAAACACCTTATGATCCTGCAGATTATAACACATGGACACAGACAAATGTTGGGCAAATTTGGTTAGACACTTCTAAATTTAAATTTGCATGGTATGAGCAGGGAGATCT
>Ga0099850_1000356_pt1 | contig 20184 bp, 26 predicted proteins | sample CB_VirMetaG_5_FD_79182 | JGI IMG/M metagenome (GOLD analysis project Ga0099850, IMG submission 79182) | Freshwater to marine saline gradient viral communities from Chesapeake Bay - CB_1508_1D Viral MetaG | ecosystem: Environmental > Aquatic > Marine > Coastal | place: USA: Chesapeake Bay... | reverse complement strand
TCCTATATCTAATACACTTTTAATGTCGTTCCGCCCAGCCAAAGAAAGGTCTACGACTAATTGTTTTTCCTTCCAGAAGTCGTCCCATCTTTTAACGTATTTTACTCCACGATATTTTTTGTGATATCGCATGGAGATCTCCATCATTTTTTGTTTGTATTTTTCATAAGTTACTGTTTCCATTTGATTTTCCTTTATTGACTATGGTCGTATTTTTTTAATAAATGTGTAAGAGGTTTACCTTCCAAGCATTCATCCTCTCTCCATTGGCAATAACCAAGATTATTTAACCACTGTTGTCTTTCAAACAAAATAGGATTTTCAAGATATTGCAAAGATTTATTTGAAACATCCCACGCCATTGAACTTGGACACATACTAAAAGTTGGTATTCCTTCACATACACTTTCTGTTAGTGCATTTGAATTGAATCCCACAACTGCGTATGCATTGCTGAAATCTTTATATAACCCGTCACCTCCTGATAAGGAACCTTCTTTTGACGGTGTATCACTAATTCTAATACCCTTAAGATTTAATGATTCGATAATTTTTATTTGTGCATCTTTTCTGCTTGGATGCGGTCTAATTACTATCTTTCTGTCAGTATTTTTTCTAATTTCATTTATTGTATAGGACACAAAGTTTTCATAACTTCCATGCTTGGTAATTAATTTGGTTAGGCTCGTATCGCCGGGCCTTTGTAACACAACAAGAATATAATCTCCCGAGGTATTCCATTCTTTTATTTCTATGTTCTGATCAGTTCTGATTTGATCCCATCTATCAGAAGGGCTATTGTTGTTGCAATAATCTCCATCATCTTGAAAATAACTGGTCCAACTCCATCTATGATATGCCATAGGATGTGGAGGTGCTGGCATGTTTCTTCTAAACACTGCTGACTCTACACATATAAAAGGTTTACCGCTATCTATTACATATTGATAGATGTTTCCAAGTTTCTTTTCTCTCTTGCCGCCCTTAATATTTGTTTGTAACAATATGTCCGCAGAATTAATTTTTTTCTTATTAGAAAAATCAACAACCTCTACAGACGCGGGAATAGGATGATAGGTCCACATTAATTCTTTTATTGCAATTATTTTTTTATTTGAAATTTTCATTTACAAAATACATTCCTGTTTTTGCTACAAATCTATGTTTTTTCTTTTTACCTAATGTTGTAATCTTCCTTAACGTAGCGGTCAAATTGTTATCTAATCTAAAACCATATTTCTTCATAGTGTTAATCCAATATGGCGGGTCTTGACAGTTTACATGATGATATCCTGTCTGGCCTACAAGTGCATGCGTCATTACAAGATTTTTACATTGTTGCATGGCTTGCACATAATTAGGAATATATTTTTCATAAACGTGTTCGACAAATTCAACACTCCAACCAATATCAAATTTTTGATCTAAGGGTGCAGGACCTTTTGTAAAGTCGTGTAAAATAAAATTATTAGGATTATATCTTTCTAATGTATAATCTCCATCAATGCCCAGAGCATATAATCCTTTTTGTTCAGCAAGTTCGACCATACCTCCAGGACCACACCCTATATCTAAAAAAGTCTTATGTCCTAAGGTTTTAAACCAGTTGATTGCTCCTTCATCAATATGTGTTAAACCATTGTGGCCGCCTAAGTGTTCTTCTAATTTCATCTTAATCCTTCCGCATTCCGTTGAATACTGTTTTTTTAAATTTAGAATTATCATGGTCGATTGTTTTAAATAGATCAAACGGTAAATTTAATGTTTTGCATAAGTCAGCCATCGCCCTTGTATCTTTAGGCAGGCAGACCCCACCGTATCCTCTTAGTTCTGGTCCGCAAGACATATAATCTGGACTTGCTGTTTTTCGTAATAAAAATGTTTCTAATACTTTATCATAATTTGAATTTAATTTATCACACACTTCATACATAACATTTGCAAAAGTAACTCTTAAACTATTAAATGTATTAGAATAATATTTTAATATTTCTGCTTCAGTAGGAGTCATCTTTACTTTGTGTTTAGGTAGCCAACTGTGTGCTTCACAAACTTTGTGCCACGATCTATCGCTATGACATCCTACTGCTAATACTTCATGATTGACAACAAAATCTTCAAGTGCGGCTCTTTCTCTTAGAAATTCTGGAACAAAACAGATATTCTCATCTAAATATTTGTCAATAATAAATTGGGTAGTGCCAGGAACACTTGTTGACTTTAGTGCAATCACACCTTGATAATTTTTTTCTTTTAATAAATCTATTGTACTGAAAACGATTGAAAGGTCACATTCGCCGTTGGCTCCACTCGGAGTAGGAACACACACAAACACAAGTTCTGTGTTTAATACATCATCAATAGATGTGTGAAATTTTGGATCGTGTTTTGAGACGTTGTGTCCTAACATTTTGAATCCTTCTCCTACTGCGCTGCCCACTGCGCCCCATCCAATTATTCCTATTTTCATAATAAAGACTCCAATGTTATTTTCATGCCATCTCGCAAAGATGTATAATTTTTGTAACCTGTTAATTCTTGTAAGCAAGAAGTGTCAGGACAGCGACGTGTTGCGCTACCTTTTGGTCCGGGTAATATTTCTAATTTGGTTGGATCAATACCCATTAGATCCATTATTAGTTTGGCTACATCGGATATGGCGGATTCCTCTTGCCTACCCACATTAACTATTCTATTAGAATGATTTAAAACAAGTTCGTGTGTTATTTTTATTGCATCATCAATAAAGCAAAAACTTCTTGTATCATTTCCTTTAATATAGTATTCGCCCTTTTTGCATCTTTGAACAAATTCGCTTATAAAGTGATCTCTTTGTCCAGGACCATAAATGTTAAAGTATCTAATAATAAGCCATTCTAATCCGCTGTTTGAAACTAAATTTTCACCTAATGCTTTAGGAATACTATAACTCCATCGTGGATTCAAAATATCGTTAAACATAATAGGAACGTTTTCATCTGTCGGAACTGGATAAATTCCTAAATCAATAGCCCCATTGAAAATTTCACAGGTACTTGTAAAAACAAATTTAGTTTTAGTATTTTTATATTTTTTAATTAAATTAAATGTTGGCAATGTATTGTTAAACGCTACATCAGTGGGAATTTCATAAAACAATTTAGTTCCGTTAGTTGCCGCCATATGAACAACTATATCTGCTTCTGGAGATTGATTTACTATTTCTTCCTTACATAAATCTTGTCCTGATCGCTTATCAAACGTTACTACATCATTATCGTCTTTAATGTGATTATAATAATGGCTACCAATAAACCCTCTATGTCCTGTTAGTACTATTTTCATTGTTTGATCATCTTTTTCTTATCTAAACCTTTGAAGTGTCTCATGTAACCTCTAAACGTAAAATTAAAATTAGACTTAGACATTCCAGGAGTTAGATCATATAATTTAATTTTATTTTCTTCTGCCAGTTTATCTTTTGCGGCATCAAATGCTTGACAATCTAATTGACCGCTCAATTTAAAAAGATTATCTGTATTATAATGCCATTCCCATTGATCAAAAAATTCTCTACTATACTTGTTTCGTAAATCAAATGCTATAAATCCTGTTTCTGTATATCTGCCTTTTCTTCCTAAGAATGATGTAAAGTAACCATTTGGTAAAAACTTCAACAAATAATCTTTAGTTATATTATTGAAAATTATAGAATCTGCATCCAGCCATATTAATATATCAGTTTTAATATTTTTACCAGCATGACATATTGCATAACTTTTGTGAGAAAATCTAACAGCATGATCTCCTGGCAATCTGTCTTTGTGTCTCAATTTAAATTCAACAAGTTTAGGACAAGATTGTTCAAGATTTAATCTGTGCCAATTTTTATTTTTAGAAAAATCTAATTTAATATCATCTAAATATAGTAAAAAATCAATTTCGCTATCGAGATATTTTTCTACTGATTCTAAGAATGCTTTTGCATATTTTTCATACAATGCATCACTAAAAGATGACATCACTGTTATTTTCATTATTTTTTCTCCATATTAAAACTAATAAGTATGTTATACTTCATCTGACAAATTCCGCAGTGACTGATCACATGTCATAATAGCATTAGATTTTTTAAAATTAAAATTATTCTTTTTTCTTGATAATACAAAATATCCGTGTGGTTTGAGTATTTCAAGAATTGAATCTTTTTCAAACCCATATCGTTGTGCATGATCTTTTCTTTCATACAAGATTACTGGTTTAGATTCGATAATTGTTTTAAGTGCACCTTGTGCAATTAATGATTCGTACCCTTCCGCATCAATTTTTAAAAAATCGACATTTTTAAAATCAAAACTGTCTAATGGTTTTATTTTACATTTTCCCGAAACCGAATTAGGATCTACATGAGTTGAAAAACTTTTTCCTTCATTGTAAATTATATCAACGTTTTTTTCTTTGTTGCCTATGCCGTAATTGTAAATTTCCACATTATTTAAATGAAAATTTTCTTTGTTTTTCTTTAGGCATTCGAATATAAACTCGTGTATTTCAAATCCATGCACTGTTTGAAATAATGGGGATAATTTGTAACTTATTAAGCCAATGTGTGCTCCAATATCAACTGCTGTCCTGAAATTTTTTACAAACTTCAACGCACAATTTAATTCATCTGATTGATATAGAGATAAATCGCCATTCCTTTTGTAAGCAGTGTTACAATTAGCATCCCCTGCAGGACATACCCAATTACCTAATTTGATTTCTGTTAGCATTATTTTTTGACTGCTGTTCCGATCGTTCTTCTTACAATATCATCGTGGTTGAATTCTGCCCAGTATAACTCAAAAGCCACGCCATCTTCCACGCCTTCAAACTGATGAATCTTACCTGGTTTTACCTGTGTGAATTCACCCGGACCAAGAACAGTTTCATCTACCAAGCCTTTTTGGTCAGCGTCCTGCCATACACGCACAATCATCTTACCTGACTCCACAAAGAATCCGTTCCACTTGTAGCGATGCTCGTGCTCTGAACATTTATATCCTTTCTTGAACTCAATACGGTGAAACTCAAGCACACCGTTTGCATGGATCAATTCCGTCTGACCCCAAATTTTTCCTGCTTTCATAGTCATTTATCCTTCCTTGCCTTTCGGCGTTGTTACTATAATTATCATAATAATGCAGCCAAGTCAACGACTTCTGACTGCCTGCTTATTTCTTTGACAAAATAAGCACAGTGCGGATTTTCATTGTCATTTAAAGGCACTGTCAATAATTGTCCATTTTTCATTTTTGGAAAATACCAACGAACATCCTGATAGATGTTTATAATTTCAATTGGTAAAAATTCCGGTCTATACCCCTTCACGGGATTCATAGCAAATGCTTCAAACCCTCTTTCATTTATTGAAGTAAGTGGTAATACTTCCGGATCCGATCCACATTCGCTATCGCCTACAAGTATACTCCAATCCAATGGCATCTGAATTTCATCTTTACCTATTTTCATTAGAATCGCCGGACTATTAAAGGATTCTAAGAAAATTAAAGGCATAAAAAAGAAATCAGGCTCTGCTGGAGTTGAATTATCAAGTACGCTAAATCTCGCTCCTTCGTCAACTTCTTCGGGTAATTCGTTTAAATCGAATGCCCTATTTTCAAGAGTCAATATTCTCATTATTTTTTCCTCATTATAACATTTCTGTGAGTGTTATCCCAGGCAGCAATTTCGTACCCAAAATCCTCACACCATTTTATCGCTCTTTCTTCACCACGCTCCTGTTCAATTACAAGTATAGGATTGAATTTTTGAATAGTTTCTATGCAGCCTTTTAAAACTTTTAATTCGTAACCATCTACGTCTATCTTGATGTAATCAACATTCTCTAAATTAAATTCGTCAAGTGTATAAAATTGTTCATCAACCCACTTTTCTTTAGGAATTTTTCCAGAGGTCATACTTCCTCCCCCACTAACTTTTTCCACGATATGCTTGTCCCCTAATGCACACTTGAAGTGTGTAATTTTTTTTAAATCAACATTTTTATGAAAAAGTTTTCTTCTTCTATAATCAAAACAAAATACATGCTCAAAATCTTTATGGAGATATCTTGCATATTCACCATCTCTACACCCTATATCAACAGCGTTCCTTCTGTTAGTAATAAAAGGCAAACTTTCAACCCAGGTTACTTTACAATGATGTTCTGGAAATTCTCCGATACCATCCTTGCTAATAAAATAATCCTTTTCATACCAATCCCAACTATAAGGATTTTCTTTGAATGATGTTGGCTCTATTGGATATCTGTTCATATGTTTACCTTTGTGACTGTGTGAGGATATTTCGCCTCTCTATAAAATCTTTTTCTTTCTGTTAAATGTCTTTTTGCATATTTGCAGGTTGATGTTATATCCCAAATTTGCACAAAGTCTTTGTCTTCTGCTTTTCTAATTCCGCGGCCTATACTTTGAATTACTCTAACAAAAGATTTGCCAGGCTCAATGAGGACGAGATTAAAAATTCTTGGAATATTAATACCCACAGCAGCAACACCGTAAGTGGCAATAATGATTTTACCATCCGAAGTTTTAATTTCGTCATACTGTTCTTTGCGTTCGTCAAGTTTCACATCTCCCTTAATAAATGTTGCTTCCGGTACGTTCTTTAATAGTTTTTTGCCAGTATCGATTCTATTGACCAAGACAAGCGTGTTACCATTCTTAGCAACCGCTTTTACATGATCACCGATGTATCTTAATCTTTTCTCGTCAGTAACTAACCAAGTATATTCTTCCTGATAGTTACGGAATTCTTCAATATCCTTTGTTTGTAGTATTTGTATGTCAAGTTTAGCCAGCACTCCTTTTTCCTGTAGATCGTGTGCGGATACATTGTTAATCACTGGACCTATTCCTGCAAGTATGCCTTGGAATTCCCATTGTTCCTTTGGTACGGTTCCAGTTAATCCCCATCTAATAGGCGCATTTCTAAAATTAACTGTTAGTAACTTTTTAAGAACATCGGCTTTGGCTTGATGGACTTCATCAATTATGACAGCTCTTACACCTTCTGTAAATTCTGCAAGTGTCAAACTATCGCTATCATAACTCTTTTTGTCTAATACATTAAGACTTTGCCAAGTACAGATTGTGTGTGTATGATTTAATTCTTTGCGGTCACCAAAATATACACCAACATCCAATCCTAAGTTTTTATAGTCTTCTTCGGTTTGTACCACAAGACTCTTATTAGGAACAATTACCATAGTTCGACCGTATGGCTCACATAAATGGCTTAACGTTGCTGTGGTAATTGTTTTACCAGCACCTGTCGCAACTTCTTGTAAAGATTGTGGATTTTTTAAAAACTGATTAACAACATCATACTGATAATCTCTTAGTACGATAGGTTGGCCTTCAAGTTGATGTCCTTTTGGCCATACTTTATTTTGATCTGCCCAATAGTTTTCAGTTATTTCATCAAAAGAAAATTGTTCGTTATTTCTGTTATCAATAACCTCAATATCATAACCGTCATTCTCAACTATAGGTAATATGATGTCAAGGTGTGCAAGAAATCCATTGCCACCAATACCAAAGAAACTTACGGTTCCGTCCCATCTTCCAAGTTTAAATGCTGGCATGTGTCGAGCATAAGGCAGATCGTATTTTAATTTATTAACGATCTTTCTTCGTGTCTCAACAGCCAACCCTTCAAATTTGATGTTGACTTCATCCTTTATTATAAGTTTACAGTTCGACAATATTTTCCTTCCTATTCATTGACGGTTGTATGTCTCCAACATATAAAACACAAGGATGAGATTTAAACATGGCTCTTACCGTTGTATTAGTTGTCGGATATAAATTATTACTTGCTACTATTGTAGCATAGTTTTGCGATTTAAACAACCACTTTGCTGGTTTAAATTGAAATATTAATACCTTTGCGGTGTCGATTTTTCCTCCAAAACCTTTATCTCTAACCCAATCGTTAAATTCTGGATTGTCTTTATTGGAAGTTCTAAAACAGACTCTGAAATCTTTTGGATTGTAATTTTCATTTTCGATAACTTCCGATAAAGATTTAATCCATTCCTCAACGTTGCTCGTTCTATCTAAAATTATACAGGTCTTTCCTTCCACGCTATAAACTAATTCAAGCAATTGTTTTTGATTTTTAATCCAGAAATGATTTGTTTCATTTGAACAAATTTTTTCCACAATAGTATTTGTAGGACCATCAAAACAATGCCCCATTGATTTAGCCAACATCAAATCATTCTGTATATTACCAATTTTGTGCGTTTGAAAATATTCAAGAGATTCGTCCGTGGCATTTTTTAAAATAACTTCAGAATTTTTAATCATGGATTTTTTAATAAAGGATTCTTGATTATTCCATACTTCCTCTACCAAGGACATTGCTTCGACAAACGTGTCGTCAATTTCAAATTCGTGCTTCTTAGCAAATTCATAAAGTGCTATCAAATTCCATTCATAAAGAGAACACTTTCTTATTCTTCTTTGTTGATCCCATATGTGAGTTCTATCATACAGCGTATCCTTAAATTCTTCCTCAAACGTTTCCTTGAGTTGGTATGGAAATTTTAAACATACCCATACAGACCCATCGTCATTTTCCACCCATATTTTTTTAGAAAGATCTAAAACTCTAAATGGTTTTTTCCATATAGGATTTATAATATCGTCCTTATAATTAAAATAAGGTTCTACGACATTCTTGTACTTGTCAAGCAACTTAAGAATATAATTTGCTTGGTTCTGCGTAATTTGATTTCCGTCTCTTATATTTTGATAGAAACTATAGGTTGCTGACCTGTCATGAGGTTGTATTCCAATACCATTTTGTGATAAGGTATCAGCAAAATCTATAAAAATGTCTTCTATGTATCTAATTGCCATAATTACATTATACAGTGTTTGGAAAAACAAATCAAGAATTAATTTGTTTTAGAATGCTTTTTTCTAACCGTTTTACTGGAATTCCGTTAGAAATTTCCTCTAATGTCCACTCGGCGTGAGATAATTTTATAAGCCAATCTTCTCTATTAGGAAGATATGGATCTTTAATGTCATCCATTGTACAAGAAACTGGATGTGCTAAACTTGAACTATCACAAATGACTGGAGTTCCAGCAATTGCTGCATGTATGGGGGGTCCGCTGTTATGATTTATTACGACATGATAATCATAATCAATATCAAAGTCATCATAACTTCCTCTAATGTGTTGAGGAGTTTGTCTAAAAACATTTCTGTATTCGTGTTCTATTCCAGGAAGAGGACATCGAGGATGAGGTCTGATGTAGATGGGGTATTCACATTTTCTTTGAATTGTCTCAATTAAATTTGAAACCCAGTTGCTCATGGTCGGCATTCCCTCCCATTGTAAACTCTTGTTATGCTGTGTTGCAATCAGTATTGCTTTTTTTCTTTTTTCATTAAATGGTTTTAGTTCAATGCCTAATTTTTTAGGACGGTCGGCATCAAGATTTTCATCGTTAGCAAATTCTCCTAATCCGTTAATATGATCGAGACATATTCTCCAGGTGATATTTCTTTTAAAATTACCAACTTCAATAATTAGTAAAGGTCTATTTTTTTGTTTACACTCATGATAAACATTTAGATTTGACGCCATCCTGCCATGCCAGAGAACTGACCATATGACCGATACATCTTCGTTTTTGTTTACTATTTCGTGTCCTAATGCTTTCAATCCTAATTCAAATGCATTAAAAACTTGTGGACTATTGAGTGCACCATATTCACGATAGAGTTTGAACTTCATTGGTTTCCTATAAATATTCGCATAGTATTTAACTGAAAAAGATGACCAAGTTTACAAAAAGAATTACCAAAATGACCAGACCTCCCTTGGATGCCGTAGTTTTCGGAACTGCGTTTGGACATCTTGCTGATTTATTTGATATATATAAAACAGTATTTGTGTGTGGAGGAGAAATTCCGTCCTATAAAAGAAAAAATTTAATTTATAGAACAGATGTTCGTTCCACATTATCTTTATCAAACACGTCGATTGTTTTTGTGGATCTTGATAGGGTAAAAGTATTAGACGAGATTGGTCAACTTTTAACAAATGCTAAACCTGATATTATTGTTCAGGGAAAAGAAGTTATCCCAAGGGGATATACTGAAAATTTATATAGAATAGGATATAGAGCAGTAGAACAAAGTAAAAATTTTCATGTATGGAAGAAAGTGCAATGAGTATAAGTGTAGTAACAACATTTCATAAGCCTGGATATGATTTATATGGAAAGAGGATGATTAAATCCTTTTTAGAAAACTGGCCAGAAGAAATTAAATTGTATGTATATGCAGAAGACTGTCAGGTGGAAGAATCGGCACCTAATTTAATAATCAAGGACCTTCATTCTGCAAGTCCGGAACTTGTGGCCTTTAAGGAGAGATGGAAAAATGTTCCTAAGGCAAATGGTGATGTTAGTTCTGATCCGATAAGAAATAAAAGAAGAGATAGCGGTAAAGGATTTAAATGGAATGCTATTAGATTTGCACACAAGGTTTATAGTATATTTTCCTGTGCTAATGAGTGTGGCAGCGATTGGTTGTTTTGGATGGATGCTGACACTTTCTGTCATAGTAAAATTACATTAAAAGATCTTGGAAGATTTCTTCCTGGAAAAAAAGAACTGTGTTATCTTGGAAGGAAAGGAAAGTATAGCGAGTGTGGACTATACGCAATGAAATTAAACAGTGATAATACAAAAGAATTTTTAAAAGAATTTCAAAGAGTTTACGATGATGCTGAAGGAACTGGCGGAATATTTTCGATGGCTGAATGGCATGATAGTTATGTATTTGACATAGTTAGACAGAGATTTAATAATCTAAATCAACTAAGTTGGTCTGAAAACTTAGGTGACCTTAGAGCAAGTCCTAATACTTCTAAGGGAGAAGGACATCCATTAATTAATAGTGATTGGGGAGCATATCTTGATCATCTCAAGGGTGGTAGAAAAACACTTGGAAAGAGTAAGAGAGATGATTTAAAAGTTCCCAGAACTGAACCTTACTGGCAACAATTTAGTTAAAGATACTTTCTAAAAAATTGCCACGCTTCGCCACTTTTTAGTTCATCAAAGTTCCAATGGCACATGGCAAGTTTTTCTATCCATTGTTGTCTTTCAGGTAATTCTGGATTTTCTATTTTAGATAAATCCGTATTAGCAACTTCCTTGCTTTGGCTATATTCAGGTTGAGGATCAGTTATAAATGCAGGTACACCCTCAATAATACTTGCTACACTTGGTGAACTATTATATACAACAGTTGCCCATGCTTTTTCTAAATCGTGTTTAATGTTAGGCTTATTGCTTAATGAAACATTAGGATGATTGATACGAAGATATGTGTGTGATTTTTTATCTCCAGGATGCGCTCTCACTATAATGTGTCTTTGGCTGTATTTTCTAATTTCGGTTATAATGCTGTCCATCCATTGCATTACGTGAAGACCCTTCATAGACCAACCACCATTCCTTTGTAAACAGAGCAAGATGTGTTCGCCACTCTGTCTCCAAGGTTTAAGTTGTAAACTTAGATTAGCACTTATCTTTTGCCATCTTGTTGGATCAACATCCTTATCAAAATAAAATCCTGTTGTTGGAAATACTCCATCAAAACTGTATCTTAAATATCTTTTTGAATTGCCTGGATCTGCATACAAAAATAAATTACTGTCAACTATGAGAGATTTTTTATTTCTTTGCTTTTGAAAATTTACTGCGTTTTGTCTTAACACAAGGTGAGGAGCAGTCTTACCGTGTTCGTGTACAAATCCTTGTATAAGTGCAACATCACTTTCAATAACATTAAACCCCTGATGTAACACTCCTATATCTCCACTCTTGTTAACTCCTTCAATGAAGTTATTAAGAATCATAGGTTTTTCTGGATTATTATTCCTTGAAGGAATTCCGCTGATATATGCTACTGCTTTATACTGAGGCATTATACTTACTCACTAACTTATGTGCTGTGCCATTCATTAATTCTTCTTTGGTAAATTGATTATAACTTAGAAATGCTAACCAATTGCCCAATGGACCGTAGTATAAATCATTTATGTCAGAAAGACTGCTCTTGGTCACAGGATTTGTTACGTGTTTATCAAGAGTGATTGCAGGAACTCCTGCCCAAATGGCTTCTGTTGCTGCATTTGAATTAATGCTGACCACACAATAATAATCATCATTTTTAAGTTCTTCAAAAAGATTTGTTCTTTCTCTCAGAGGCTTCTTTTCTCTAAATTTTATTTTCTTGTCAGTATATTTTCTAAGTTCTTTTTCAACATCATACTTCCAAGTTTTTAAATCGCAATGAAAAATACTTGCTGCAAAGGGTCCAGGTTCAATAATATAAATTATATCTCCGTCTTTTCTCCAATCAGTGGGATATTTGTTAAAACTGCCCAGCCTATCTGTGGGTGCTTGGAAATACTCTCCGTAGTGTAGATGATTCCTTACGAGCCTGTGCCATTTTTTATTAGGCTCAAGAAAGTTTGTGTATCCACTATCAATAAACCAAAAAGGATATTTCTTATCAATCTTGGTGACAAGCAATTCTTCGTTACCAACTGTATTTCTTATTAGACAATCTTCTTCGTAGTTTGTAAAGTTTTTTCTTCTCATTAACTGAGCATTGGGATCTATGTTAAATCCAGTTGCCTTTACAAATTCACGAAATGTACTGTTCTTATATGCTTCAAAAATTTTCTCTTCACCAAATTTTTCAACGAACTGTTCAATGCAGGTGTGTATTTTATGAAAGTTTTCTACCTTCTTATCCTGCATTGTAGTTGTTACAGTATCAATGTATTCTTTCAAATCCTGTCTAATTGATTTTTGTAATTTATCTTTGAACTGTTTCTTTTCTTCCTTGGTTAAGGGTTCGTCTTTCCCTCTTTCGATTTGCTTGTTTCTTTTACCAACCCATAGATCAAGAAACGTGGACATGTATCTTGTTTGTATTTCATACTGTCTAACATATCCGCTGTATGATAATAATGAGTTTAAGAAATGTGCAATTTCTTTGTTGTTCAATAATAATTTCATGAGTATCTTTCTATTAGTTCTACGGCCTTACCGCTTTCAATTTCCTGTATGGTAAACTGTCCGTATGCAATATTGTAACATTGTTTTAGTATGGTTTGTTGATCTGGCTTGTACGGGTTTGATAACTGAGAAAGGTCAGTGGATGCTAAAGGACTTGCCGCACAGGGAACGCTAACAAATGCTGGAATACCATATAGTACAGATTCAAGAGCCGCTATGCTGTTAAAAGCAACGGTAGCATAAACTCCACTATCAAATGCATCATAAATTGTGTAACCCTTATTTCTTTCGCTTCTTGCTCCCTTAATTCTAACTTCGACAGGAAGATCACTATACTGTTTTATTTTTTGTTCTGTTTCTGCTACCCAGGTATCATAATCAAAGTTATAATACTTGCAAGCCTTGGGATTAGGCATTACTAATAATATTTTTTTATTATAGTTTTTCCAACCCTTCCAAGTAAGTCGAGGATCCTGTTTAGCCAATGCATCCCAGCGATCCGATGGAACATTTCTTATCGTGGACAATTGATTTTCGTTTTTTACAACTCTATGCCAAACCTTTTTACCGCTTGGATTTCCAGGACTTGGAAAGTTTCCAACATATCCTGTATCAATATAGTAAAAATCTCTATTGATGTCTATACATCTGTTTACGTGATCCTTCTTGATGACTCCCCTAACAACTAAAGGTTTATCTTTTTCTTCAGGATCGGTAGTAAACTTTCCTTTTGAACCAAACACTAACGATTCTTCAAGCGATCTATCTTTCATTCTATCCTTCCATCATATCGTAGAGTTCTTTTTTCCACTCTTTATGATATTCACAGGTTCTGTAATTTTCAAACCAAGGTCCGCCTTCGGTATAGTGTATTAACTTAGGTTTACCATCATCTGGTTCCTTATACCAACCCGCCAGCCAATTCCATTCTGGTTTTAGTTCGCCTATTTCTTCATCTTTTAACCAACTAAACCTGTGTAGGTACTTTCCTGTTATTTCAGGATCATTAATCAATTCCACGTTTAGATTTTGATTACTTGGATGCCCACAATTGAATAACATCACACTGGACCAATTTTTTCTTGGATATACTGTTTGTGCCTTTCCGTCCATCTTAACACCTTCTTTTGGTGCATAATCATGTTTAACGCACATTACTGCATACTTGTCGTCGGCCTGCGCAAATAATTCTGCAATATCCGTTTGTAAAATCATATCGCAGTCCATAAACAATGCCCAGCCATTAAAGTTAGACAGTTCAGGAACGAGGAATCTTGTAAAGGTAAATTCTGTTGATGCTAATTTATCAATAGGCCTATCATAGTATCCTTGTTCTCTTAGATCTTTTTGTATTAGTGGACGTACTTCCACATCCTTGTTTCTGCTTACAATGCTGTGTTTACAAACTTGATAAGCAATATCCTCTCTTGGATCATATCCTACAAATACTTTCATTGTTCCTCCAGTATTCTTTTTGCCTTACCAGAACTTAATTCACTAACGTGAAATTGTCCATATGATAAATGGCATCCCCACGCATGTAATTTATCCTTGTCCGGATAGTAAGGCTCGTTTATTTTTGTTAAGTCACTCAGCCCAACTGGTTTTGCAGCATTTGCTGGTGCTAATGTAAAAACTGGTATTCCATGGAATATCGATTCAACGGCAGCATTTGAATTATAAGTTACTAATGCAAATACATCATTATCAAGTGCAGATTCTAAACTATCGTTTAATCTATCAATTCTCTGTTTAGTTCTTTGTCTAATTTCTACAGGCCTATCAGTATTTCTTTTTATTGTATCAACTGTTGTTGCAATCCAATCATCAAGATTAATACCATAAAATTTACAAGGCTTTTCGTCCGGAGCAGCAACAAGTATTTTTCTACCTGTCTTTTTCCAAGGTCTAAATTTTTTATTAAAAAATTCAAATCTATCGCTCGGTCTTTCTTTTATTTCGCCGTGCTGTAGATCATTTTTAACAATTCTATGCCAATACTTCCAGCCATTAGGATTAGTTTTTGTTCTTTCATTACCCCAATAGCCAGTATCAATGTAATAAAAATCTCTACCGTTTTCCCAACACTTGTGAATAATTTTTTTCTTAAGAATTCCTCTTAGGACTATTGGCTCCATTTCTTCGTCGTTGTATTTAAACTTGTTTGAATCAATTACACTGGTTCCACAACCTTGTGCAAACATGTTTACATAAGGATCCTTTTTTTCTTTACTTAGAAAAATCCAATTTTTCATTTTCTTTCAATATCCTCTTCAACACAGTTTTCTCCGTATTGAATTTCAACAACCTGTAATGGCTGATCAGTTTCATTGGCAAGCATGTGCCACTCCATATTATCTATGTGCAATGATTCGTGTTCTTTATAAACTCCTCGCAGTTCGTAATCTGTAGATTGTGTGTCTATAGTATAGACTGTGGCTGTTCCTTTTGCAACGAACCAATGTTCGGCACGATCCTTGTGTCTCTGCATGCTGAGAGTCTTTCCTGGGTCAACAGTTAATTCTTTAACCTTTACTCTATTACCATACTCATGTAACACTCTATAATAACCCCACTGTCTTTCAGTCTTTGGAGCCTTCCATTCGGTTAAGATCCAACTGCTTGAATTCTTTTTATCTTCGCCGCCTACACCAAACTTGAAAGAAAGCCTTGGGTCGCTTACTGATAACATTTCTAAAATATTACCTTCAGTCCTATCGCCGCCATTGGCAAAAATTATTTTCTCTCCACTTTTCCAAAAATTTAAAACATATTGGATTGCTTCTGTAGCACTATTATTACTATCATCGAATTCTATTACTTGATCCACCATGGAAAGATTTTCAATTATCTTGGCACGTTCGTCCCAAGGCATAAATGCTCTACCTTTTTTACGTGTTAACCATTCATCCGAATTAACACCCACAACCAAATAGTCGCCTAATTCTTTTGCAGCATTGAAATATGCAATGTGTCCTGAATGTAGCGGATCAAACCCGCCAGTTACCAATACAATCGTTTTCATGCTTATATTTATGTACGCAGTTAATTCGGTAAATACAGAAGTGAAAAGGATCAAAATATGAAAATTCTTATATGTGGTTTACCTGGAAGCGGAAAGACAACGCTCGCAGAACCATTTGCCAAACTAATTAATGCCATATGGATCAATGCTGATGCTGTTAGAACTGAATATGATGATTGGGATTTTACACCCGAGGGTCGTATCAGACAAGCACAACGCATGAAATATCTTGCTGATGGTATTGTTAAGGCAGGAAGAATCTGTGTGGCAGATTTTGTAGCACCTACACCCAAGGCACGTGATGAGTTTGGTGCTGATTACGTCGTGTGGATGGATACCATTAAGGAAGGAAGATTCGAAGACACAAATAAAATGTTTGTGCCTTTAGAAAAAGGGCAGTATGATTATCATGTAGCCGAATGGTTTAACGATACTCACATTCAACTGGTAGAAGTTGTAAAAAACTACATGCAAAAACAACAGAGGTAAACATGTTTGATTGGAAGAAGCCAACTACGGAGATGTTAGGTAGATGGCAACCGTGGCACCCAGGCCACACAGCATTGTTTAAAAAGGCATATGCTGAAACTGGACAGGTAGTAATCATGGTAAGAGATGTTGGAGGTATTGTAGGTAACGATGCCGGAGCAGGCAGAACCGTAACTCAAGATGATAATCCATTTGAATGGGAACAGGTGAAGACTAATATAATTAATGCCCTATGGCAGGAAGATTTCAGAGAAAATGAAGATTATATTATAATGCGTGTTCCAAACATTGTGGACATTTCATATGGTCGAGGTGTGGGTTATACATTTACACAGCATGACTTAGGTGAAGAAATTCACAGCATCAGTGCTACCGATATTAGAAAAAAATTAAGGGAAGAAGGTAAATTATAGACTTGCGTCTTCGAGGCCGCTTGTTCTAAGTTTCACTATGTTCGAGAGTTGCCATTGCTTGATGTCAAGTCCCTTGATAATGCCAAGCCATTTGTTACGAATGAGGGCAAACTCGTTGATAATTTTTTCAAAATCAACAACATCTGCCTCACCGTCAACAAATTTTTCAGCATCTCTCGAACTTAATTGTCTTTGATAGTTTTCAACATATTTTCTGAAATGTGAAGCACGTAATCTTCTTAATTCAATATTAAGATACTCCAGTATTGCTTCAATTTCCTGTAATTGGCTGAAACGGGTTTCAACTATGGAAGGCATGGTCGATGCTGCTCTTTCAATCCTACCAGTTATGTTTGTTTCTTTCTTGGCTTCAATTAATTGATCCTCAAAATACTTTATAGCGTCTGGTATAGTTGAAATATCTTTAGAAACTTTATCGTACCAATTTACCATATGTTAATTCCATTCATCATCAATTATATCATTTTCATGATCTTCTTGATCAATTGAATATTCAATCGCACTATCAAGATATGTATCCACACCCAATAGTCCTTCGATCAAAGATTCTTCCACTCCATAATCTAATAAAGTGTTAATGAATTCTTGCGCAACATCCGATTTATTTTTTTCCGGAACATGTACGCTCATTATATTCCATAGATCTGCTAACAAGTCAGTTGTCATAGTTTTTTTATTCTCCATTGACAGGTTCTGTTTCTACCTCTACGTTTTCTACTTCTTCTGCAATGTCAGGCTTGTTAGCAATGTCCTTAATAATCATATCAAGTTTTTCGCCAACCCATGCCTTTCTGTATTCCAAATGCACTTCTCCGTTGAGGTCAGTGTATTTAAGTCGATTACCATCTTTCTTCAGTAAACCTTTTGCTTCAAAAAGATCAACCAATCCACTATATGGATCCATTCCTGTTTCATATGGAATCTTAACCTGTACTGATTCAAACGGTTTTGCGTAACGTGTCTTCATTACCTTACAGGCTGCACGAATACCACGCACATCAGTTACCTTGTTACCATCTTCGTCTTCTTTTAGTTTTAATTTACGCATTGCTACCACGATAGATGAAGCGTAGATAAATCCTTGTCCGCCACTAATCTTGTCATCCGGATCAAACATATCCTGTGATGCATACGTGTGGTTAGTACACACCATGCCCACGTTGTAACTACCAATCATGTTAACTGTGTTACGCACGAGTGCTGTTAGTGCCTTAGGCTTACGACCCATGTCACCCTTCATATCACCCTTTTGGAACTGATCAACATCTGTTGGTGTAAGCAACATGCCCAATGAATCAATAACGAACAATACTTTTGGACGTTCTTCTTCTGCCATGTCACGATACTCTTTCATAAACTCTGAAACAGTCTTCGCAACATCGTCAATCATTGACATGTTTAGTTTAAGTAGTTTTTCTTCGGAAGTATCTACATTAAGAGCCTGCAACCATTTTTCGTCAAGTGCATTTTCCGAATCAATCAATACCACAAAGATACCCTGTTCTTGTGCTGCCTTCACAATGTTAGCAGAACAAAAATAAGATTTACCACTACCAGATTCACCTGCAAATACAGTTACCTTTCCAAGTGGTACACCTTTATGAAAATCGCCACTAATCAAATAGTTTAGTGCTAAGTTTCCTGTTGAAATCCAATCAGTTGGATCGTTAAATCCTACACCAAGGCCATCAATGCTCTTGGTTAGTGTTTTTCTAAATTTAGAAATATCAAATGCTTTTGCCATAATTACCTTTCCTTTGTAAAAAAGACTGTGAGATCTCGCTGGTTACCGAGTGGAGATTTTTGCCGGAACTCACAGTCAAACTCTTTACTGTTGTTGTCTGTTACGGATCATTGCTAAAATGTCCTGTGCTCTGTTAGCACTGTCTCCGACTTCGCTTGCAGGAGCCGCTTCAGCCGCTGGTGCTGGAGTTGGTTGTGCTGCTGGTTGTGCTGGAGCCGCTGCCGGTTGTGCTGGAGCAGATGTTTTAGACTTATTAGGATCACCCGTAGCCTGGCCCATTCCGGCTGGCTTAAAGTATTGACCCCATTTGTCCATATCATATGCTTCACCATCAACTGATGCTTCGAACATTTCTTTCATAACCTGAAGTTCAACGTCAGTCGGCTTCTTGGGTAAGAAGTCGTTTAAGTTAAACAAACCATGTGAATCAATTGCCGCTTTCTCCTCATCAGTAAGAGCACGTTCTCTACGTGACCATTGTGATGTTGAGTAGTCTGCATAACCACCTTTAGATGTTTTCTTAATACGGAAGTCAACACCTTTCATGTAGTCAGTTGGTAGTTCTTCCAATTCAGGATCCATTAATGCACCCTTAATGATTTGGAAAATTTGTGGACCAATGATAAAACGTCTAATTGGATTTTCTGGTTTTGATTCCTCATTTAAAGGATCATCTGATACAAAGCCTTGGAAAATGTATGAACGTTTTTTCCAATACTTACGACCCATGTCCTCAAGTGATTTGTCCTTAAACCATGGACGAACTTCTGAAAGAATTGGACATGCTGTTCCGTCATTATACATTTCCACACATGGAACTTGTACAATTACGTTACGATTGTCTGATTCTCCTTTGATACCTGCGAAAGGTAATTTGATCATAGCACGTTCTACCCAAAAGAATGTGTTGTCAGTGTTACCGTCTGGTAAGAATCTTACCACGGCTTCCTTGCCTTCAGTCATATTCCAATGTGGGTAAATTGCGTTATCACCGCCACCAGTGCTTGTGCCTGATGTTCTGTTTTGCGCTTCTTGAAGTTTTGCGCGGATTTCTGCTAATGATGCCATTTTGTAGCCTCCTTTGTTTGCCTAATAAAAAATGTCATTTATGCCTAATGCATACTTACTATTATATGCAATGTTATTTATCTTGTCAATACATTTTTTGAATTTTTTTAATCCAAATAGTATTACAAGCATCACTAATATATATGCATGATGTAAAAAGAGAATTTTAAAAGTGAATTTTTATACGCAGTCGCCTTGATCTGCTAATCGTATATAAATTCCTCGATCATATTCATCTTTTGACACCCATTTACCTCTAAAAAATACAACCAACTCTCCGTTTTGATCAAGAGTCTGTTGTCCTTCAAATGGATTG
>Ga0099850_1000351_pt1 | contig 20417 bp, 28 predicted proteins | sample CB_VirMetaG_5_FD_79182 | JGI IMG/M metagenome (GOLD analysis project Ga0099850, IMG submission 79182) | Freshwater to marine saline gradient viral communities from Chesapeake Bay - CB_1508_1D Viral MetaG | ecosystem: Environmental > Aquatic > Marine > Coastal | place: USA: Chesapeake Bay... | reverse complement strand
TTGAGCCGGACGACGGCTGTTGCTAGATCCCGAAAATTTCTGCGGGAACTCTGTACGAATTCTCCTATCGAGCTCACTATAATACTCATCGCTCTGCGGGTCAAATCCTTCTGATTCCACAAGCTTTTTATGAATCCCAAAAGCTGCAAAAGTCATAGCCTCATCTTGCCCAAACCACGCGTTTTGAGACGCCCAATCTTCTGCCTTAGGGTCTGGACGCTGAGCTTTAGGCTGCCGTTGCTGCGCAGCGGCCGGGTTTTGAGCCATATACTGAGCGTAGGCCTGCTCCTGTTGTTGCTGCGCCAACTGCTGCTGCTTTGCATTTTCATACTGCTGAGCAGAAAGAGCCAAGCTAGTAAGCTTTCGCGACGCAGAAACCGTAGCGTCCGCATCCCCCATCTCAACCGCCCGCTTTAATTCCGCTTCGGCCTGCTGTTGTTCTAGGGTCAGTCGCCCGCCATATTCCGTTAAATAACCCTGATCAAGCTGCTTCATCCGTTGACGAACTTGCTCGGCTTCAGATTGAACGCCCTGAGCATAACGCAAAGCTTCTTCTCTTTGCCGCTCAGCTTCGCGCATCTTACGGGTTAAACGATCAATTCTTTTTTGAACAGAAGCACTGTAGTTCTCGTGCTCCGAATCATCTTCGGAAGACTCGGGTGCGGCGGACTCTTCCGAATCAACCTTAAAACCTTTTCCGTCTTCAATCTCTACTTCAGTCTCCTGAGCATCGCCTATCTCAAGATCATACTGAACTTCGTTTTCTTCGTTCTGTTTTGCTTCAGCCATAGTGCTCTCCTTACAAGCTCAAAATATCTTCAGGGTCTTTAATGGTCGCTAGGACTTCATCGTCATTAAGAATGCGTACTTCACCGCCTTCAATCTTAAAACGAGATCCTGCATACCGCGGGAAAATAATCCACTGTTTTTCTTCACACCAAGGGCCATCCGGAAACTTTTCCTTGTCCTTGTAGCAAAGCGGGCCTTGTTTTACCACGTAACCAACTACGGTCTGAATTTGAGTGTCATCCAACATTTTGGAAGACAAAAGGATTCCTCCTTCTGTTTTCTCTCTTCCACGGTAAGGTAGGATTAACATGCGCCAACCGGTAGGGTCGGGCATTCGATCAAGTAAAGAGTCTTCCACCGATTCGGGGTTTAAAACTTTTTTGGCTTTTGGTTCTTTGTACAACTCAGATATTTTGCTAAGCCCTTCTTGGGCATTACTTAAAATATCCTCTTTAGCAGGGTCAGTCATGATTTAGCTCCTGTTGCTCTAGCAGGCCCGAGAGTTCCTGTGAAATGTAATTAAGAGAGTCCAGATTGCCCATAAGCTCTCTGTAATGCTCCATATTTTTCACGGTGTTGTTTTCCAGAACATCCAAGACCTGAGTACGACGCTCTTTTATAGCACGCTGAATAAATTGTACAACATATATGTCTTCCAAGAGACGCATCCTAGTTTGTCTGAGATGTTCGTATTCTTTATATCACAAAAAATAGAAGGTTAATAGCTCCATATTGCATTTGGTAGATCATCATCGCCATCTAAGTGAATAAAACGAGAAGACCAGTCCCCTTTTTGCTTAACCCCTATGCGACGAATACCGTTTAAGCCCGCGGCAACAATCAAATCAATCGCATCTTCACCGGCAACCCTAATGTCCACCGCCTTTCCCTTGGCATGAGCCCCGGGATTGTCTTTAGCCTGCTCAATAGGGTGGTTTGGGCAGCGATAGCCCGAAGAAACCACCATAGGACGGTTGTATACCGCTCTTATCGTATTCAAAACGGCCAAAAAATCTTCGTCAAAAACATACTCACCACAATGTTGGCAAGCCAACTCTTCCGGCTTAAAATAGTTCTTAGACATGGGGTTTCTCTCTGTAAGTTTTAACGCCTTTTTCAACTGAGCGACCGACAACGTATCCCCCTAACCCTATCTGCAACAACAACCACGCTTCTTCACTAAGCCGGTTAGGAAGCCATCCGAAGCTGTCCAACATAACCAAACTAAAAAGCCCCAGCATCACAATAGGACGCCACGTAGCCGTCACCCAATGCTCGCTTTTTGCTTCACTGTTAACTATTCGAGCCTGTCCTTCCAAAAGAGCTGTGTTGTACTCATGAACACGGTCCATGGCACGTCCTTGAACCTCCAAAAGAAGCCTCTTTTGCTCTAGTTTTTCTTCGGTAGACGTGTGTAAGTTATCAATAAGCTCCGCGGCGGGCTTAAAAATACCGGCAATAAGCTCCGTAATACCAATAGACATGACTAATATACCCCTTGGAATCGCTGCTTGACTCGAACTATCGGACTAAACCCCTTGACCATACCGCCTTTGGCCATCTTTCGATGCGCAGAATCCTTCATAAGCGTACCATCCGGCATATAATGCATTCCCTTAGGAGCTTTTTTGCCAACAGCACCGCCTTTCGCCATTTTTTTGGGCTTTTTCTTTTTCCCAGCCTTGTCTAACGCAATAGCAACCGCTTGTTTTTGGGGAAACCCCTCGTCCACAAGCTTGCTAACGTTACTACTGACGACTTTTCCGCTAGAACCCCTAGTCAAAGGCATCGTTAAGCACTCGTGTAGCGGCCGCCGCGAAGAGCAGCGCCCATACCACGCTTGGTGCCACGGGTGATCTTTCCTACCGCGGTGTTAGGGGTCGCTTCTTCGGTTAAAGTAGCGTATGGAATGCTACCTTGTCCGTCAATAACGGCCTTAGCTACAGGCTTTGGGGGCGCGGGAGGCGTTGAACCCATGCATTTTACCTTTTTCATACTAATCTCCTTTAAGCGCCGCTTGTTGGCGCTGAAAATCTTGCTTTAAAAGCTCACGCTGCAAGCTTGCTTGCAAGCGACTCTGGTTTTGCTGTTCTTGACTTTGCAATCTTTGCTGAAACTCTTGCGCTTTTATCTGCGCTTTCTCGCGCTGTAGTGCCAATTCCGCCTGTTCCTGCTGGGCATCTTGCTGCGCTTCCTGTGCTTTTAGCTGAAGCTCCTGCTCTTTCAACTGAACCAGCGGATCTGGCCCTTGGTTTTGGCCTATGCCCGAAAGCTGAGCAGAAAGTTGCTTCATTTCGACCATTCCCTGCGCAATAATTTGCGATTCAAGTGCCTCTAACTCAAGCATCTGTTCTTCAGAAGCAGGTTGTCCGCCCGTTTGTTGCAAGAACTGAACAACCGCCTGCTCTTGAGCCTTTAACTTAACGTGCTCTAATACGTGCTTTAATAAATTTACACCAACCATAGGCATCTGAGCAACTATGGGCGACGTCGCAAAGGTCAAGTGCGCTTGAATGTGGGCATCATGCGACTGACCCTCATAAGCTTTTAATATGGCACTGTCCAACGCGTCGATGTTTTCTTGCGCCGGATCCTTAGGAATCAAAGCTTCTTCCGCTCTAGGCTTCAAGATCTTGTCTACGTCTTTAACCCCCAACGCATGATACATGCGCCGATACGCCTCGTGCATATCATGAAGCTCTGGCGCCTGAGTCGCTAACTGCAACTCTGCTTGAGCAAGAGCAATCCTTTGCGACTGAGAAAAAATGTTGGGATCAGAAACAGGAATAACGTCTATGCGGTCGTCAAAGTCTTCTTGCTTAACACTTCGCTGAGCCCCTGCAACCATATAGGGATATTCAGAAGGCAAGTATTCCGACATGATACGCGCAAGAAGTTTAAACTCCTCCCGCATGGCGTAATGCAAGCGCTTGTGAACAGCACTCATTACCCGAGAACCCTGCTCTAACATCGCTATAGTCGTTCCAACCGCAGCCTGCTGGTTTCCGTCGCCAACCTTCATGTCGGTTATCGTTGCAAAACGACGCCCTGCGTCTACAACAAAACCCAACAGTTGATACAACGTCGCATCCGGTCCTTTAAAAGGCAGCGGCATTAAGCTGTCCCTTAAAACACCGCCGGGAGCATCAACATCGCGAAACTCCCCGGGTTGCAAAGGCTCGTCCTCATTCCGTACTCTTAAGCCACGAGTTTTAAAACCAGCAGGCAGGTTGCTAAAAGTGCCCGCATCAATTAACTGCCGTAAAGCAGCCGTTGCAGTCCGAGATAAGCCCCCTATGGCATGAATCAAACCCAAACCATAAAAGCCAAAGCCCGGCAAAAACTTGTAGTGGACAAAGTACTGGATCTTCGAGCGCTTTGCGTCATCTTCCACAAAGTTACGACGTATCGACAAAACCACACCCGAATCTTCGCTGACCGTCACAATGTAAGGCACCTTAATTCCTGTGGGCTCCCCGTCCTCATCTAACTCTTCAAACCCTTCAAGGTCTAAGTCAACGTGAAACTCAATCAACGTGCAGTCATAATCTATCTGAGAGGAAGACGTACCCTGAATCTTGTCGTATTCTTCTTGAGCACCGCCTAAATCATTGTTGCTTTGTGATGGCAACACGGGAATGTCACGGTAAAACCCAGCAACCTGCTTCTTGCGAAGCTCGTTAAACGGCATCCGCAGAACCTGAGCAATGATCGGACAACTATCCAAATCGCTCGTCTCATACGGAACGATTAAGTTTTCCGCAGGCACAAACTTGCTCACCGCCCGCTCCAAAACCTCGTCGTAATAGACCTTCTTGAAGGTAGAGCCCGCCAAAGGCAAATAAAAGAGCATCTGGTCAAAGTCAGGCGTGTATTCCTTCATGACGTTCATAATGTAATAATTCATGAACTCTTTGACACGATTAGCCTGCTGGATCTGACCACTGCTCGTGTCACCAAAAACCTGCGTCTTAACCGGACCGTCAGAAGGCAAAAGCTCATTAAACGCCTGCGCCTGAAACTGAATCGCTGCCTCAGCCAACAACGGATGCGTTACACCCGAAGCACCCCGAAACGGCATAGTGCGCTCTTCGTAATTAAACCCTAAAAGCTCTAGGCCCTTAGAATACGAATCCTCCCAATCACTGCGACTGGCCTTGTTCGAATCATATTGCGACATCAAATCAGACGACAAAGAACCTAACTCACGGTCATCAACATCCTCTGCCAAGTTCCGGTAAAAATCCCCGTCCTCTTCATCATCCCCAGAAGGATCAAAATCTACCGTAACACCACCATCATCATCCAACTCAATCTCAATGTCTCCAACCGACAAAGAACCCGGAGCACCACGCTCTACATCATCCATTAGACGCAATAAATCCTCGTCTTCCGCTGTGACACGATCAACAAACCCACCAAATCGACTTTCTGACATACTATTGTCCTCCGCTAAGACAATTTAACACATCACGCTACATCGTCCTAGCTATATGAGATAAACTACCTACGCCTCCGCCAAGGGCTTTTTCCTGTATTGGCGTTTTAATTTGGCCATAATCGTCAAATATTTCAGATGTAGGAGGTATTCTTTCTTTAAAATATATTTCATCTATCGGAGTGTCTAGCGTTTCGTTAGGACTAAGACTTCTTAAACTAGGGTCCGCTAACCGTCTTTCCATGTTGCGAGATTCAACTTCTCCAGCCACTGAAGTGTATTTCTTATGGGCCTGCTCCGCCGCAAGACGAGCTTGATACTGAAGAGTAACGGCTTCTTCTTCTAATTTGTCAAATCGTTTTACAAAGGGCTCTAGGCTTTGAAAAAGTAATTGAGACGTCCCCCTAAGTGCCGTTGGAGCCTCTTTTATAGAATCCGGAAGACGCCCGTATTCCCTACGAACAACATATTCTGAAAAAGTTTCGTTTGGTATTTTGTTTTGTTCATACCCTTTAAACAAGGAAGAAAATGCGTCCGCCGCTTTTTTTGTTTCTTCTTCAACCAGCTCATCGGTAACCTTGCCTTTTCGAACATCCAGCGAAGAACGAACAATAGGAGCAATAAAATTTTCTATACTTTTTTGAGTTTGCTTTATTTTTTGGCTCATAACCATAAGACGTTGCTGCAAATCTTTTGGAATATCATCCGGGCTTGCTCCCATGGGAAACCCTTCATAGTCTTGTATCCAATGTTGCGCTTCATGCAACAAGGTAGAAAGCGTTTTTTTCTCCGTACCTTGTGCTAAATAAATAGTTTGTGTAGAGGGAACATACATTCCTTGGGCTTTAATTCCCGGAGGCATGCTTGCAATACGAACACCTGCAATTTCGGGGTATTCTTCTAAAAGTGAAGGAAACTTTATAATTTCACCAAACCTTAAAGGTCCCTTTTGATAAGCAGAAAAAAAGTCTTTTGAATAAGTAAACGGATATCGTCTGGTTAAATCTTCCATCTCGCCTTCATTAAGTACTCTGCCAAAATCCTTTATGTCGTACTTACCTACAGTACTTTCGGGCTCAGCCTGATAACGTCGAATCTGACGGGGAGGAGTGTTAGCGTTATACAAAGCACTGTCTTTGTTTAATTGCGCTTCTGAAGTGTCTAGTTCAATACGAGGTCGACCATCCACGTCGTAACGAAAAACACGTTTATTATCAGAGGCTTGTTCTGAAAAAATATCTTGTGGACTAGCCCCTTCTTGTTCACGTTTTAACAACTGTGAAATATATTTCCTACCACTTGCCGCGGCAGGGCCAAGAAACATGGCCGCCGTACCCACAATCTTACCGACAGGCGTTATATCCGCCATGTCTAAAGCCGCCATGCCATACTCCATGGCAGAAGGGTCCTCACCATACGCTTTCCGCTGAAAAACCTGAGCAACGCCGCCGCCCGGAACAACAAATTGCGCTGGATTACCCTCCAAAGCACGTTCTATACCTTGAAATCCCTCCGCAGCATACGCCATAGGCGAACTAACGGGAGGACTAATCGAACCATAGCGCTCAGCTTCTTGGCCCTGCTCTATCAAAAAAGGGAGCTGTTCCGTAACCGTTTGATAATCCTGAGGAAATTCCTGAGGCAGGCTAACGGGACCGCCTTCGGCACGACGTATATACTTCGTGTATATACCAACCCCCTTATCCCACATCAAAAACCACCCCTAAGCTGCGGTGCTCCCATAATCCCCGCCTGCATCGGACTAGGCTGAGGACCCATGCCCTGCTGCTGAGGTATGCCAAAAGACACAGGCCCCTGAGGACCCTGCATCTGTGGCATCAAAGGTTGCCCCTGCGGCATCATCCCGACGGGCGCATTAACAGGCACGGGCATTTGGGGGGCCATAGGAGATCCCATCGCCTGCTGGGGCAACTGCTGTGAAGGCATCGACTGAGACTGAGCAGCCTGCAACATAGACGCCCGGTTAGCCAACATCTGCGTGACCGCACGCTGACGGTCCCTAATCTCAGGAGGAATGCCGTCATCTTCCATAACCGCACCACCCTCGGCAAAAGGCAATACCTCTAACGAACCCCTCTGGAACGGAACGCCATCACGAAGCAACATGTTGCGCTCTCGATCAAAACGGAAAGACGGGTCGCGGTCCAAGGTCACCGACATACCACCCTGAATCAAACGGTTCTCCGACGGATCATATGTAAACCGCGGCGTAGAAGGCGGAATAGGTGGGGGCATCGGACGAGGAACCGGAGGAGGAGCAACGGGAATAGGCTGACGGCCCGCGGTCGAAGGAGGACGGACGCCGCCCTCTCCACCGCCACCACCTAAAGTCGTAATACCACCCGAAGGCTTACCACCCGTCAAAACAGGAACATCAGGACCGGGACGATACGAACCATCGCCCATGGGAATCTGAGTACCGCCCGGCGTACCGCCGCCCGTAGAAGGCGGAGGCGGAGGCGGGGGTGGGGGCCTACGATCAACAGGCGGAGGAGGCGGGGGTGGAGGAGGCGTAGGCGCCGGCTGCTGCTCCAAAGGAGGCGTAGGACGAGGAGACTTGTTGTGCGACAAAACACCCTCAGTCAAATACGTGTGAGCATCACTCACCGTAATCAACACAACATCCCCAGAAGGATAAGGCTCTAACGCCAAAACCTTCTGACCAGAAAATACCATGCCCGGCTCTACATCCTGAGCCTCAACCCACTCACCATTACAATAAAACTTGTGCGTCAACGAACACACAATCTCCGAATCATCAAACCGAACCAAACAACGGTCAGAATCAGAAACAATCTCTACATGCTCAACAGGATACGAACCCCACCCCATCGTCTCCTCATGCTGAGTCCATACCTCCATACCAACAATTAAATTGCCAGCCTCAATGTCCGTGCCGTCAGATAAACGGACCGCGGTCCACGGGGCGGGGCACGTGGTTACACGAGGCTCAACCGGAACGGGTGGAAGTGAAGGTGTCGGCGTTGCAGGCGTTGCAGGCTCCTGCTCCAAAACAAGGGGTAAAACAGTGCCACCCCCATACCCCGGATCGTCCGGATGATACGGGTCTTCGCCCGGGTCAACATAGCCTCCGTCAGAAGGCGGTAAAGGTGGGGGCGTAGTTCCCCCGCCAGAAGGGGGCACCGGAGGTTGCTGACCACCAGAAAAAGGCGGAACATACGGTGCCGGCCCTAAGTTTTGAGGCGGCGTGTAATTAGCATACGGATTGAAAGCCGGAGGCAACTGACCATACGGATTGTACTGCGTGTACTGATTCGGTAACTGATCCCCAGAACGCGCTATGTCATCCATCGTGTACAAAGGAGGGGCATAATAAACCGTGTTTATCTGACCACCAGACGGGTCAGGGTTCGGGTCGTTTACGTCGGGCTGACCTACCCCGGTCTGTCCGCCCGTGGTAGAACCGGGAAGCCCACCAAACAACTGCGGCCCATACTGCGCAAGAGAAATAGGCTGGCCAACAGGAATTCCGTACTGCTCCAGTAATTCCTCCAATACCTGAGAAGAAACCGAACCATAAAACCCGCCCCGACGGTTCTCCGGTGGAATTAAAACACCGTTAACGGGCGTGTAGCCCGCTTGCAACAATGTTAGATACAGCTCGGTTGGAGCCCCAAAACTGGTTAAATCAATGTTAAAATTAGACATAGTGACTACCCGTAATACACCAGTGAACCCATTGTAAGGGGCTCCTCATCCACATCGTCAGAAGGTAACTCCACAAAATTACCCTGACGATAACGCATTAACGCTTGAGTCGTACTGTCCACTAAGTCGTCATATTCCCCATTCGGGAATGCAGCACACTCTTCTATCAGCTCTTCCGCCCACGGCTCATCAGGTGCCCAAACCATACCACTCTCAAATAACGGCGAAACGCTGTGTACCCTAGACAATTTATCATTACCACGGCTAGGCGTAAAGTTTACCACAGGTATCCCCATATTTCTAAGCTCATGTGTCAACGGCATACCAGAAGCCTTCGCCTCAATAATAACCGTCTCAGGCTCCCAAAACTTATACATGTCATACGCTACCGCCTTCAACTCAGGAAAATCCCAACGACCCTTCCGAGAATCCAACAAAATTAAATTGGGCGGACCACCCTCGTCTGGATAAAAAACACCCCACGTCGTAATCGCACTAAAATCCGCAGTCTCACGCTTCGAAAAAGCCGTGTCATAACTCTGAATCACAAACTGCAACTGCGGAACATGCTTGCCCTCCCAAACACGCCACCACTCCCGCTTCAAAATACTGTTCTCATCACCCGTCGGATTCTGCTGGTACTGCGCATTCCACTTGCTCGCAGGAATACTCGCCTTAACAGAAATTAAATCCTCTTTAGACCAATACTCCGGCCAAACAGGATCTCCAGAAGGCAACTCCATCGGAAACTCAACAACCTCCCACTGATCCGCCAAAGGATCACGGGCCTGTGCGCGCATCAACTGACCCGTCAAATCCTTCTCCGACCAACGAGTCATTACCAAAATAATAGCCCCACCCGGCTGCAAACGCTGCCGAGGTCCACCCGTGTACCAATCATACGCCTTGTCAAAAGCCGTACTAACCATCGCATCCTGTTCTGAGTGCGGATCGTCAATAATACAGTTATGAGTTAAATATGAATCAGCTATAAATGTATTTGTCCCAGTCACATGAAAATTAACAAAGGTCCGTGGTTCGTGTTCCGTGCGCTTTAACTCGCGTACCTCCACCGGAACCCACCCGAGGTTTTCGCACGACCCGCCAAAGCATGCTGTACGCCTTGCCTGTTGAAACCACCCGTCTTTTCTGTTTCGGCCAAAGACTCGAAACGCGCTAACACATTTCCGGAAAAATCCAGTTGCTCCACCGGGCGTTGACTGTGCGACATCCGCGGAGCCTCCAAAGCTTCTTCGGGTGACATCCCCATCGACCGGATCCGATGCCGAATCTGATCCCGAGTAAGCCCCGTGCGCCGCGACCACTGAGCCAGCGAAAGTGTCTCGCCATAGGCTGTAATCCGAAACGTGTTGCGTCGATTGTTTTGTTGTCTCTCGACATCCGACCAGACGCAGTTTTCTGGAGAGTAGGGACCATCGTTGTCTAACCGATCCAAAGTATGTTTTTCCGAAGGACTTGGCCCCATGTCTTTGTAAAAATTGTTGAATTTGTTCCAACGGTCGCAAACAGTTATCCCACGCGCTCCGTAATTGTTGTAATTGGCTGCATTTGGGTTGTTGCACCGCTGACGCATCATCGCCCAAATGTTGTACTCTCGACTGTAAGACTGAGTCATAGATAATCCCCCGCTTGTTTGTATAAGAATCATCTATTTTAACACTTATTTCCTTATACACAACATCCCCAACCACTAAATCACACGCCGATTTCCAACCATTCTCTGTCAAAACAGGATGATGCTCCGACATCTGCAACTCGCTGTTCAAAGTAACCGTAGCGGTGTGCGTGCTTTGGATGACGTGTTTAACGGTATTGAACCCGCCAAGACCAAGAAGTTGATCCCCAATCTTTACGTCCAGAGCACGCTTTTCGCCTTGCGGCACGCGGACAACCGTGTCCGGATGGATACATAAGTCCGCACCGCGGCCCGCGAGATTCGAACCAACACCCACGGCATAGTACATCCCTCCACGGCTCGTGTCCCACCGACCAGAAGCCTTGGAATCCACCGCTAACTTCGCATCAGGAAAAATATCGTTGTAATCCTCACGCTCCATCAGGTTCTTAACCTTTCGACCAAAGCCCACCGCAAGCTCCGTGGTGTGCGTGGCCTGAATTATTTTCATCGCGGGCCGCTGACCGATCATCCAAGCAGGAAACAGATAGCTGGCAAACTCCGACTTGGTGTGACGAGGAGGCATGTTGACTATCAGACGCTTGAGCTCGCCCCGCGCAACGCGCTCTAGCTTTTCTGCGATGATTCGATGGTGCTCGCCCGGTATAAACTCTGGCCAGACATGCTTAACAAACGATATAAAATTCTGTTGCGCAGCCTCCACACGTTCTATTTGTGCTAAACGAAGCTCTAACTTCAGAACTTTCTCCTGCATTTCGTTGTTTTCTAAGAATTCCATACGTTTCGCATACCTCAAAAAATTTTCCACAGTATATCAAAGCATAGCGGACAAGGAACCTATCGGTTTTTTTAATCGAAAAACCACTTTCGATAGGTTTTTCCATATGCAAAAAGTTTCATATGGTAGGGGTCCCAAGACACTTTTTAAAATTTTTACATGAAACGGAATGTTCCACGTGGAACACGGTAGGATTTTTACTCTGTGTTATTTGCGAATAACCTGCACTTTACACTTGCGTGGGGGGGAGATGCCGCGTCGCGCGGGCCGCGCCGGCCGGCCGGCGCCGGCTGGGCCCTTTTGCCTCGATTGCTGAGGGGCCCCACGCCCCACGGGCCGCGGGTTATCCACAGCGGGCCGCGGGCCTTATCCACATATCCACAGCGACGCGCAACGCACCACGGGCCGCGGGTTTGGGCGTGTACCTGGTACACATGCGTCGAGCCATTCTATCCACAGGCCATGCGACGGCGCCGGCGGGCCTTGTTTGGATGTCCACAGCCAAACACCGGCGCCACCAAACCACGGGCCACGTGCAGGAAACCGGCGCCACCTGCACCAAACACCAGCGCACCACGTGCAGGAAACCGGCGCCACCTGCACCAAACCACGGGCCACGGCCGGCGTGTAATTGTTTCGGCAGCGGCCCGACCTTCGGCTGCCGAACGCTTCACCACGTGAAAACCACGGCCGAATGACCACGGGCCACGGATCACGGAAAACAGGCAAAAAAAACCGGCCACGCGGGCCGGTAAGTTTGGGCAGGGGATCGCGGGCCCACGGCCCGCTGGTTTTACTACCAGTCTATCATGATCAGCGTGCGAACGTCGCCGGTCTTCACTAGGCGGCCGTCGTCGTTGCCGCGGTACACTTCGAAGCAAGGCATAGGACCAAGCTTGCGGCGCCGGCTCACACAGTAGCGTTCACCGGCCTCAGCCCGAAAGTCGGATAATCGTTTGACGTGCCGGCGGATGGCCAGCGGCCGGTCAAAGCTTACGCTCACGTAGTAGGTCATACTTCAACCCCCCAAACTTCGAAGGCCCACAAAAGGGCGTCATATTGCTCGACAGTTAAATCGAGACGGCATTCCTCGCCCCACCACTCGCCACGGATGGCCGCATCGTCCGGCTCGGAGTATCCACTGATTGAATACCAGACCTCTACGTGCGGCCCGCCGCAAACCAAAACCACGCGCGCTTCATCGGCTTGGATGTCATCACGCGACGCCCAGCCGATCGTGCGGTACTCAATCGATAGGGCCAAACCCTCGAAGGCCATTAGATCATCATCGGCCAGCCAGTCGCGGCCGCGGTCGGCCAGCTCCCAATACCGGCGAATCTCGGCCATACAGGCCACAACCTGATTTTTCAAATAGTCCTGTTTTTTTTCCATTCTAGATAATGCCATTTTTAAACTCCCGTAATTGCGTGGCAACGGCGCCACGGGGAAAGTGTCGCATACTAAATACCAGTGATGCAACCCTACAAAAAGGGCGCCCGAAGGCGCCCAATGTTCAAGAATGCGTGTATCCGTCGGGCTCGATCCCCAGCCACATTCCGCACCAATAAATCATTATCGACCCATCACCGTGGCACGGCGCCTGTACAGCACGGCGAAAGGCCCGATACGGTAACCCCTGATCGGATTGCGTCCACTTTCGATACAAGGCCGCCCGCTGGGCACGTGTTAGAGTGATCATATCGCGGCCCCCTCTTTTATCTGGGCGCCACGCGGCGGGTTAACAATGGCGACGGCGCGACCATTGCCGGACTTTTTTTGTTTGAATACCGCTAAGGCCTCGGCCTCAGTCAGATCATAGTCGCCCCAAAAAAAGCCGGCGTCATCACTATAATAATGACAAGAAAACCGGCGAGGAGTATCCCACACAGACCCGTCGGATTTAATTGCCTCGGCCATGCATATAACATGGCCCACGGTAAAGTCGCCAAAAGGATAAGCGGTGGCCGACAATATTGCGCGGCCCTGTTTACGGGCGGCGATAATCGCCCGATTAATTAAACTGATTTGAGCGTGCATTATTCGCCCCCCTTCCAATTTTCATCCACGTATATATCGACGTCGTAACAGTCGGCGCCCAGTCCTGTAATCGCATCCGTCGCAAAGTGCGACTCAGTAGGAACGTCAAAAACACCGGTGGAAAGCTTCGGGTTTCTAACGGCCCAGCGAATTAAATTTTTACAGTCCGGAACCGAAAGGCCCGAGATATCGCCGTAAATTAAAGCCGGCAAAAAGTGGCCGGCAATTGTGACTTGGTCATACAGTTGTAATGCCATGGTTTTTCTCCCGATTGAGTGGCAACGGCGCCACGGGTTAAATCATCGCATAATAAATATCGGTAATGCAACACCAATAAAAAAAGGCGCCCGAGGGCGCCCGTCCACGGGAGTGAACATTTAGGCGGCGGTGGCCACGCGTTGCCAATCCGACCGCGGTAAATCTAGCACGCGCCCGCCCAGCCGTTGCCAATCATCCACGTTGTCGGCCGCGGCCTTATGCGCCACGGCCGTGACAGCGTTTACGAAAGTGGCGCGGGATATGGCGCCGGTATATCCAGCCTGCCCCACGGTAGCCAAAAGGCCGTCCAATACGTTCGCCGTGTCTTTTTTGGTTAGTTGCAGGACCTTGCCCAGCGACTCGACGGCGGCCTGTGGTGATCCCTCAATCAAATCATGGCTAGCATGGCGCATCTTATCTAACACGTCGTCGAATGATTCTCTCGACGCGTACGCGGTCACTAAATCACGTACCTGCAATTCCAGCGCGTGATTGTCGGCGTCCTTTGCTTCATCGGTCAAAAGGCCCCACACGTCGGAATCACCGCGCGCGCTCGTAATATGAGATTTGCGCGTGCGATTCTCGGTTTGCATGCCATTTAAACAGGCCAGCGTCCAAAACATTTGATAAACCTGTACCGATCCGCAACCGACTTCTGAATTAGAAAGGCCGATGCCTAAGGCCATCACGTCGCCGACCGCGGCGCCGTCGCCGGTGATAGATTCGGATTTCAAACGTAAATACATGCGCTTGTCTGTTACGTCGCCCTGTACCACGCGCCATTGCGCCTCTGATTCCATCAATTGCGGTAAGGCGGCATTTAGCAGATGTGCATTGTCAAAGGTTTTGAACCGGTCCGACACGAAAGCACGCGCCATACCGTCGCGTTCCGAATCCATGTAAGCACGGACCATGCGCACGGCCGGCTCTTTTTGCCATATAGCGTTCACCAAGCCGTCGAATTCAGTCGAATAATCCCGTTGTAATCGAGACGCGGTCCGGACGTCGATACCGGCCCTTTGCGCGATTTGATCAAAAGCCACGTCGTTTGCCCGTAGTATGCGCGTCGGTTCGCCGCCGTTTTGTTCAAGAATGATTGAGCTGGACGCCGTTTTGCCGTCCGACTCGGTTTTAAATTGCAATTGATCCGTGGGTGCCAAAAAATCCGCGGAACGATTAGCCTGTTGTTGCACGCGAGTTAAGAGGCCGGTCAAAGTTTTGTTGCTGTTTTCGATAGTATGCATTTTCAATTCTCCCGATTAAAAAAAACCGTAGCAAAGGCGCTACGGTTTCGAATATCGCATAGTAATAAACCATGCGCAAGTCTATTTTTTAAAATTTATGCCGCGACCGCTATCACGTCCGGATCGACAACAAACCCGCCCGTGTCTTTTTTGGCCTTACCCTTTGCACGTAGGCCGACAATCATTCCGCCGGCGTAGGCATTCAAAAGGTCCGACCGGTCACCGTCAATAACATCGCGTCCCAAAAAAGTTTGGGGCAAAACATCACCACGGAAAACCACGGCCACTGGTGCGCCGGTGTCGAGCGCAATGGCGACCGATTTAGCAAACGTTCGCACGCCCGAATAACTGAATATCAATCTATAATTGTCCGGCAAATAGCCCGGCTTCAAACGCGCCGGTATCTTAGTGTAATCAATGAATTGGATTTGCGGGAATTGCTGGGGTATGCCATACCGCGTCCAATCCACGTCTGAAATTACGTTCAATCTAACAACAGGCTTTAGACCTTGCCGTTCGCAAAGCTTTGCAAAATTGGCTAGTTCTACACGCAATTGCGCCAAAAACGCCTCCGGATCAGATTTAAACCACGCGGCCTTCGCCTTTCTCGCATCACGAACATCCGGCGAATTACCGCGGCCCGACGATTCCAAACACGGGCCTTGGCATGCCGCGGCCTTGCTACCGGCGCACAAAACATCGTCCGGAAACAAAGAAAGGCCGGCATACCGGAATTTTTCGCCGCCCAATAGTTTGATGACGGCGTACGAAAGCAGCGTGCGCTTGGTTTTTCCTAGTTTAGCGTTGCGGCCGGTGGTATCTAACAGTTTTTTTATTCTCATGCCGCTAACCCCTTTTTGTTTTCCCAAATCGGCGACGTTAAAAACGTGCCACCAAAACCACGTTTTTTGCTATACGTGCAAACGCAATCCAAAACTGGATGGTCGCGTTCAAATTCACGATTGGAACCCCATTCGACTAAATCCCAGCCAAAAAAAGCGGACGCATGCCCACTGTTTTGAAGCTTATTCTGAATATCATCAAACCCCTTTGCGCGCATCACAAAACGAACCCGCATGCGTTTGCTGGGCTCACGAACATTCCGAAACTCTAAATAGCAATTAAACTTCATTTCAATTCTCCCGATTAAAAAAAAGGCCTAGCAATCGCTAGGCCTCCGACTATCGCATAGTAAGTTATCGTACGTCAATCACTTTTTTCGTATGCCGCCCGTAGCCGTTCCAACATTTTTTCGGCGGCAACGTAGTTTGGTGCGTACCATGCGCCCGACATGGTGACGTGATTAAACGATTCAACGCCGTTTGTTCTTAATGCATGGCTCAATACGTGATGCAATTCACGCAATGCCGAATGTACAAACGAATCATCACTCGTTTGCCCGACGCGTGTCATTTTATCTTGAATCGACTCCACATCGTGCCGTAGGTCGGTCAGTACATCTAGCACTACGGCTAGGTCTAATTCTACTTCGTTTACTAAATCGCTCATGATTCGTCCCCCTCTTCCACATCGCTCTCATGCACTTGGTTAAACGCATTTAGCATTGCAGTGTAAATGATATAATACGCAACGCTAGTGATTAGGTTATCTACGCTGGAGTGTTTAGGATCAAAAGTATTCATTGCCATCTCTTCACCCACATAGAACAGATCAGACCTATATCGCTTGACCAACTCGATTAAATCCCAAGCACTATGATAGAAAATAGTGTACTCGCTACCATCTGCACACCAATGCGCGTAGGTGTTATAGTCTCCGTAATGATCTGCGTCATAGTCAGCTATCATCATGCTAATGTAATCGTTGAAGTCCTTAATGTTTTTCATATTCTGTCCTCCTCTTCCAAAAAGTAACCGTTTGGAAGCCCCTCGTACTGACACGTATCACAAAAAGCTTCATCGTCGGTTTGCCCTACTTCGAATTGCTGAGTTTCTACCCGCCATGAAATATAACCACGCCACACTAGGTCTTCACTACCGCATTCTGCGCACTGATACTTTTTCATATTCTGTTCTCCCGATTGAATATTGGTTTACCGTCATTTACTGACAGCTCTCGCATACTAATCTACTTCATTCTGGCGTGTCAACAGTTTGCGACCTGCGTTTTTTTAATTCTCGGTCTATTGCAGTTTCGCTGTTTAAAGTCTCACGAAAAAAACGGTCCAGCCAAAATAATAAAAACACTACATAGTCTCCAGATAAGTAAAAACCGATTCCCATTCAATAGGCTCATGCCACTGCCCCTCTGGCGGCTCTGACAGGCCCTCTACGCGAATATTGGCCACACCCTCCCCACGGTATGCCAAAAGATCGTTCGCGCCCCCTGCGGGCTGTCTATAGATCAGGCAAGCAACAGGGGCATGCGAATGCCTTGCGGCAAACGCGGCTTGGTGAGGACTGATCTCGACGGCCGTCTTTTTCGCTATTTTTAGCTCTAACATGATCAAGCGGCCCGAATCAAGACAAATCAAAACATCTGGAATACCTTGGCTAGCCCAAGACTCAATCCTCGTCGGGATCCAGTTCGGGCGATAGATCGTCATCTGTTTCTTGAACATTCTCCAGAATGAGCTCTCTTTTTTTGGTGCGACTCGCTGTCGAGTCAATTCCGGTATCAACGGTGATCGGCGCATAATTGGCTTTCAACTCCTTCAAGGCTTTCATTACTTCGTCTTTTGACATGCTGTCGATTGTGCCGTGCCGAATTTCCGACTTGGCAACGTAAATATCCCCGTGAGCCTGCCCTCTTCGATACTCTGCTTGCACTGCGGCAGAAAAAGCACCTGCGGCCAAGGCTTCGTCCCGAATGCGCTGTAAATCCCTCAAGTGGCGTTTGTACTCAACGCCGTATTTCTGGTCGAGTTCATTCCGATAGTCACGGATGGCCTTAACAACATGGGGAGAGTGTCGGGGGTTTGTCATTTCAGAAGCTCTAACGTGAGCAGACCGCGGCGCGTAGCCTGCGTTAATCGCTGCCTCTGTCAAAGTAATCTGCCCGTCCTTCGTGACAAGCTCGCGGACAAAGAGTTCTTGCTTGCGGGTAAGCCGCCTATTCTCCAAGGCTACCTTGGGTCCCGGGCGTGTTAGTTTCTTGGTGAAGTCTACTTTTTCGTTCTGTTGCGCCAAGGCGCCGTATCGATCAGGTTTTTTCTTTGGCATAAGGCCTCCTATTGCTCCCATAGTAAGACCAGATAATAGCAAGAAGATTCTCTTAAAAAAACCCCCTATTGTTATATAGCCAGAAAAATATTTTTTCAAAAAAAAAATCTGGAAGAGGCTTAACGCAAAACCTTTGTAAGTCTAGCACCGTACCCCGTGTAACCCTGCCGTAACCCCCCAACCCCAGTGTTCTTGCGGCTTTCAGGGCAAAGGTTACATGGTTTCACGGGTTACGGCTATTTAAAACGGGAGGGGAGGAAAAGTTTTGCTGGCTCTATATATAATAAGGGGGAAATTAGTAACTACCTTTGACCCGCGATCCGCGATCCGCGATCCGTGATCTCCCTCCCTTGACCCTTAACCCTAGCCCCGTGTCCCGCGATCCGTGTCCCGCGATCCGCGATCCCTCCCCCGCATTCCCCCGCACATAGCACGCGGCACGCGGCCCTTGAATCAATGTGTATTGTAGGAGACGGGTGTCATGACGGGTTTTTGGAGGAAGATGGGTGCTTTGATGCCGAGCTGTTCGACGCATTCGAGTTGGATTTGTGTGAGTCTGCTATCGGAGAGTTTGTTGAGTTCTTCGGGGAGTTCTTTTTTGAGGGTTTGTATGGCTTTTTGCATGTCGTAGACGGCCACTTTGGCGCCGTGTACGGTGGCTATTCCGAGGAAGGCGTGTTGGTATCCGGCTAGGACGAAGATATCTTGGTCGCAGATGGATTTGATGAAGTCGTTGTAATCCATGTTTGTTCCTTGGTGGTATGTTTGTTAGATTATATCGCGGGCGGTAGGAGACGTAATCTTTTTTTGGGGTTTTTGGTTATGTCTGTTGAAGAGTATCGTGTGTGTAAGACGTGTGGTGAGAGTAAAGAGTTAAACACCGAGAATTTTAGTAGTGTGTATAGGGTTTTGAAGCGCACGAATGTTCGCAAGAGGGTGTTTCGGCGTTCTTGTAAGCCTTGTCAGTATAAGTTGGTGATTTTGTCGAGGGCGTCGAGTTCTAGTCCAGAGGCTTATTTGCGTCGTAAGTGGAATACTTTGCATCGAAGGAGGTTGCGGGCGGATATCGAGGTTTGTCCTAGCTTGCGTGGTAGTGATGGCTTGGCGTATTTGATGGACCTGTGGTCCGCGCAGCGTGGTTTGTGTGCCGTGACGGGTATTCCGATGACGTGGGGTGCTGTGAGGCGTGCGGACGTTCAGAGTCAGGGGTATGGTCGTGTGGTTGGTATTGACCGGATAGACGGGTCGGTTGGTTATGTTCGTGGGAATTTGCAGTTGGTGTGTAGTCAGGTGAATTACATGCGTGGTGGTTTGAGTGAGGATGATTTTTTGGAGTGGTGTGCGGCGGTGGTTGAGGGGCGTGTTGCCCCTTTTTGTTAGACGGTGACTTCTACGGTTTGGTTGGTGTCAGTCAGGTCTTTGAAGCTATGGCTTTTATGGCTCAAGACGTAGCCTTTGTTCATTAGGATGTCGTCGTGGCCTGTGACGTCATAGACGTTGATTTTGGTTTTCCACTTGCCTTTCTTTGGGATGTTGAATAGGGGGCTCCAATCGAGGCGTGCGGTAGTTGCTGCTTTGCGTGCCGCGGTCTCTGGGTCTGGGTCTCTGGCGTAAGAGTAGATTTCGCCGCCCCACATCCACACAACGGCCAAGTAGTCTTTCTGGTCAGACATAGTCTTTCTCCCGATTTGTTAATGAAGTGTTAGCGTTGAGCTAACATACCCTATATAGCATAGGTATGGGATAGTGTCAAGTAATAAAGCATAACATTAACAAATTGTAATGTTTAACCTTGGCCGCTCAGTATCGGGTTGTGCCCATGATGGTTTTATTGTTCGGGTTTGGGGCGGTCTATGCTGGCTTGTTCTCCGGCGAGTGCGAAGTAGGCGGCGCCGTCCTCATAATTATCGGGTTTATAGCAGCCTTGTTGTGTTCTGACGGCTTTGAGCAGGGTCATGAACAGCCAGCCTTGTTCGACGGTGAGGCTTTGGTCGGCAATGGCGTTGAAGGCGGTAATTGTTTTTTGCATTGAGCGCTCGCCCTCGGGTTTATCGTAGGTTGCCCCGCGGTCCGCGAGGTGTTTTTCGGCGGCGTTGAGTATTTCTGTTGCTTTCATAGTGCTTCTACCTCGCATTCCGTTTCGATCCAGACTTTGGCGCCGCAGGCTAGTGGCTTGTTGGGGCTATAGACGATGCGTGCGATGCATTCGCCGTTGTGAAGGATCCGTGCGCCGTTGGCTTTGCGGTTTTGTTTGTAGTCCTTGACGGTGATGACCGGGAGGTCTTCGCCTTTGTTGTTGGCTCGGATGTTGTGTTGATTGACATGGATTTTGGTTTTCATTCGT
>Ga0099850_1000349_pt1 | contig 20503 bp, 22 predicted proteins | sample CB_VirMetaG_5_FD_79182 | JGI IMG/M metagenome (GOLD analysis project Ga0099850, IMG submission 79182) | Freshwater to marine saline gradient viral communities from Chesapeake Bay - CB_1508_1D Viral MetaG | ecosystem: Environmental > Aquatic > Marine > Coastal | place: USA: Chesapeake Bay... | reverse complement strand
GTAGGTGCCCATTGCAGTGTAATCGCAGAGGAATCGACGTAAGTTATGAACCTTCTTCCCCAACAAAAGCCCAAACAGCGTCAGCTAACCGAACAGCAGTCCCTTTTTCTCGACATTCTCTTTGAAAACGGTGGAAACATCACTGCTGCAGCCACAGATGCAGGGTATTCGGTGGGCAGTGCGTCTTGGTTACGCAAAACACTAGCCGATGAGATCGTAGAACGCACAAAAGACGTTCTATCTATGAATGCATTCAAAGCAGCCAACAGACTTGTAGCGACAATTGACAACCCCGCCCCCGAACGTGGTGATGATCTGCGTCTCAAGGCTGCTGAGAGCCTCCTGAACCGTGTAGGAGTACGTCAAGCAGAGACAATCAACCACAATGTGACGGCTATGCACGGCGTGGTCTTGTTACCACCAAAGAAAGAGGTCGTGATCGATGGATAAAGATACTTTAGAAACTATAGCAGAGTTTGGATACCCTGCTGCTGGTGCTGCAGGTATTGGAGGAGCAGCAGGGGCTTACGCAGCTAAAAAAATTGATGAAAGAAAACAGACAAAACCGAAAAGAAGCGCACGACAAAGACGAACAGCCCAGCTAAAAGCCGGTATGGAATCCCAAGCAAAAGAAAAACTTCAAAGACTCCAGTCAATAAATCCAAAAGATTTAGAAACTAGGGACAAAAAGATTAGAACACAACTAATCAAAGAACAAAAAGAAGCCATCAAAGGCAACAAAATAAAGACCCCCACTTCCGTACTAAAGTCTTTGGGCTTACGTGCGCTTCCCGGAGTGGGAGCGTTTATTGCTATGTTTAGTTCTACCCCAGCGTACGGACAGGGCGGTAAGGTTTGTCGTGGTCGCTCTGCACAGAGAAGCGTGGAGAAATCTTAGATATGAGCAGCATATACGACGACGCAGAAAAGATTATGAAGGATACAAAAGGTAAGCTTCCTTTTACGACCCGAAATACTACACCCACTCCTGATTTTGAAATCACACAGGATATGATTGACAAGATGCGGGCTAAGATGGCAAGTAAGGGACGCAAGGCAATGGGAAGCGTGGAGAAACCCTAGTGGCAGGACGGCCAAAAAAAACCACAACGTAACGGCAGTACACGGCGTAGCCCTGCTGCCCCCAAAGAAAGAGGTCGTGATAGATGGATAAGTATACAGCACAGACTCAAAGTAATAAACATATAGGAACTTACGATCCATACAGGGCAAGACCAAAACCAGACCATTTAGGTACTGCTCAAAAAGGGGACTATTTAAAAGACAGAGTTCCTTTTGTGTATTCGCAAAGCAGAAAAGCAATGGGAAGCGCGGAGAAACCCTAGTGGCAGGACGGCCAAAGAAAGACCCTAGCGCACCCAAAGCATCATACAACCTGTCCGTAAAGGAACGTGCCCGCCGTGCTGCCCAAAAGAAACTGAACGGAGCCAAGCGTCGTGCAGCCAAGACAACAAAGGCAGCAGAGGACAAACGTCGCTACGCCCGCAACCTCGAAACCAAGATAGGCAAAGTAGAAAAAGCACTTGTAGGCAAGGATACGACAGTCATCGATGAGGGTGACCTCGCTGATCTTCCCGCCGCCGTTGCGGACTTGGTTGAGGACAGCGAGATTGTTTTCAAGCCGAACGAGGGACCACAAGAAGAGTTTCTGTCTGCAGGTGAACGCGACGTATTGTATGGCGGTGCAGCCGGGGGTGGTAAATCTTTCGCTCTCTTGGCTGACCCCCTGCGCTTCTGCCACAACGCAAACCATCGTGGCCTCTTACTGCGGCGTACTCTCGACGAACTAACCGAACTGATCGACAAGTCACGCCAGCTATACACCAAAGCATTTCCCGGTGCGAAGTTTCGTGAATCTAAGTCTACGTGGGTTTTTCCATCCGGTGCAACCATCTGGTTCACCTATCTCGACAAGGACAAGGACGTTACTCGTTTTCAAGGACAGGCGTTCAATTGGATAGGCATCGATGAAATTACACAGTATCCCACAGCTTACGTCTGGGATTACTTGCGTTCTCGCCTTCGTACTACTGATCCTGAACTCCAGCAACACTTGTACATGCGCTGCACTGCCAACCCCGGAGGAGTGGGTGGTTGGTGGGTCAAGAAGATGTACATCGACGGAACACCAGAGAATAAGCCTTTTCCTGCATTCGACATAGAAACACGTCGGGATTTTGTTTGGCCCCCCGGACATGAAAAAGCAGGACAGCCTCTCTTCTATCGTAAGTTTGTTCCGGCCCGTTTGACTGACAATCCTCACCTGATGGCAGACGGTCAATACGAAGCCATGTTGAGATCGCTGCCCGATGTCGAACGCAAACGACTTCTCGAAGGGGACTGGGATGTAGCAGAGGGAGCAGCCTTCCCAGAGTTCTCACGAGCCAAGCATGTTGTCGAATCATTCGAACTTCCGACGAACTGGCCCCGCATACGAATGGCCGACTACGGCTATGCAGCACCCTCATGTGTCTTGTGGGGCGCAATCGATTGGGACGACAATATCTGGATATATAGAGAATTATATCAAAAACACTTGACAGCAGAGCAACTAGCTGATAGAATACTAGAAGCAGAACAACTAGACCCACCACCACACTACACAGTCCTCGACTCGTCTTGCTGGAACAAGACAGGTTTTGGGCCTTCAATAGCAGAAGTGATGATGAGAGCAGGTGTGCGTTGGACCCCTGCAGATCGCAATCGCATTCAGGGCAAGATGGAAATACATCGACGCCTAGCTGACAATCCTCACACAGAAGAACCTCGCATCCGTTTCTTTTCTACGTGCCAGAACATCGTCAAGCAGATTGCTGGCATTCCTCTTTCCAAAACAAACAGCGAAGACGTAGATACGAAGGCAGAGGATCACGCATACGATGCCTTGCGCTACGGAATGATGACACGCATGAGTGGTTACGTTTCTATACACCAGCAACTAGGCTCTATAAAAAACCACGTTCACAAAGTACAAGACGAAGTATTCGGATACTAGATGGCAACCTACGCTGAAAAACTACGAACAAATACGTTAACAGTCGGAGAAGCAATTGCGCTTGGGCCGAAAAAAAGCATAGCTGTCTTACGCAAAAATGTAAAAAAGGCAGGAGTAGATTTAGATTCTCCGTGGCTGGATATTGGAAAAGGACAAGCCGGTGTAGATTTTTTAATAAACCTGAACAAAGTGGGTACAGAAGCAAACTTTACTGCCCTGCTCACAGTACAAAACAACGTAGCAACAATAGCTAGTGTAAACGATCTTCCTGATGTGCCAAATGTTTTTGGTGCAAATGGCAAGGCTAGGTCGATTAAAATAGATGCTAAAGGTAACTACGTTGAGGCAGGGGGAGAAAATTTATCAGGGCTAGAGAAGGCAAGTCAAGCCCGCGAAACAAAGAAGTTTAAGGCTGTTCCTAGCGCAAAACTGTCTGTTCCAATAATAGCTGACGGTATAGCTGCAATACCTGATCCTCAGACTAGGGCGGCAGTAGCTATTCTTGCTCTTATACCTCTTCGTCCCGGAGAAGTCGCCTTTGGAGGTTCTACAAAATACCCAGACACGCAACTTCAAGTAGGAGACATAGACTTTGAAACAGGAGTCATAAAGGAAACTGTTCGTGGAGGAAAAATAAGAAATGCAATTCAAATTCCTGAAGTAGCCTTAGAAATATTAAGACAAGCCGAAGCTGATGCCGTTGCTGCTGGCCGTAAAAATATATTTGATACTACAGTATCCAAAATGACTTCTGCTGTAAATGCTCCCGGTGGAATTTCTGAGAAACTCAACGCATTTGAAAACAGGATGGGACGAAAAGTTGAGGGTGTAAAAGACCTTCGTAAAATTATACCTTCAATAATAGCATCAGAATTAGGATTTACGGGTGATATTAGTGCTATCATGGGGCACGATGATTTGGCCTCAGTTTCTAATGACCTTGCTAAAACAACAAGCACACATTATGTGTCTGATGTTTTTGGAGAGGTTAACGAGGCTACACGAGAAAAAGTTGCCCTATCCGCACTTCAAAATGAAATGGCTAAAGTTCTTGGCCTGAATCATCAAGGCGAGTTAGCTGCTAAGTTTGGTATAGATGTACCTGCCCTAGAAAAAGAAGGCAGTAAGTTTTTAACTATTGTGCAAAAGGATTCTCCTGCTTTATCTGGAGATATACAAGAAACTAGAGTAATAACTAAAGAGGACGAAGCCCTATCCGCTGCACAAAAAAACGCAAACACAGAGCGACTTAATCTTGAGGCTGAACAGTTTAGAGCAGAGGCTTTTAAATTAGGTGAAGCTACTAATGAAGCAGAAGCAAATTTTAATGTAGAGAACTTTAAAAGTGCAGTTCGTGCCCGTTTAGAAAAAGCTGATATAGCTAAAGACGTAGCAAAAGAATTTTCACAAGAAAAAGCACAACAATCAGCAGGAATGTTTGATGACCTTTTGAATGACATGGCAGAAGAGTTTTCTTCAGTTAAAAAGACTCTCAAGTCTAGTGCCATAGCTGCAGCAACTACAGGGCTTGCTATGGCTAAGTCTGCTCCCGGCCCCTTGTTTGACTTGATTAGCGGTGTTGTAGACAAAGAAAGCTATGACGTTGCGGAACAAAAAGGACAAAGATTTGTATCAGAATTAACGGGACAGCCTGAGGATAGCTTTGTATCTCGTATGGGTGGTGGCGCAGGTGTTCTTGGCGAGATGGTCACAGGTGCTGTTGCTGATCCAGAAGGGGCAAGCAAAACGGCACTTCAAATGGCTCAAATGCTAGGCGCGGTTTCTCCAATAAATTTTAATCAGCAGGTTGCAGATGCACCCGCCCCAAATATTCCCGATCCCGCACCCCCTGCGCCTGAAATGGCTGCACAAGGGTTCGTACCAGTTCCCGAAGCCCGTGCCAATGCAATGCGGGGGGAAACAACCGCGATGGAACAAGCCCCATCGTTTCTTTACGGCGGCGTAGTCCGCTAAACAACCCAACAAACGGAGGCAGTAATGCCAAACAATAACTACAACTACGGCGCATCATATATTATGAACGCAGATAAAACCAGCGTTGATAAAGACGAAGGCGCATCTACACTCTACCGCGAAAAGCTAGAGTTTGATACTCGTGTCCAAACTGGACCGATGATTGAAGCTATGCCCAAGAAACAAACCAAACCAACTGTGGAAGCTTCACTGTTTAAGATGGCAGACGAACGCGACTACTAAGGAAGCGACATGGCCGATAACTTTTTAGAACCTGCGGACGATACCGCCGTACCCGTCTTTGAACCCGAAGAGCAAATGCCGGGGTTGGCTGCGTACGTTCAAGCACGGTTCGACGATGCAGAAAACGGACGATTCTCGTACGAACAGCGATGGCTAAGAGCGTATAAGAACTTTCGCGGTATCTACGATTCTACTACACAATACCGTGACAGTGAAAAGTCTAAGGTGTTTATTAAGATCACCAAGACTAAAGTTCTTGCTGCGTACGGTCAAATTGTAGACATTTTGTTTGCAAACAAAAAGTTTCCACTGGTCATAGAGCCGACTCCAATCCCGGAAGGTATAGCAGAGTTTGCCCACCTTACTACTCCGTTAGATCAGATGCAACCCCCGGAAGACCCATACGGCTTTCAAGGGGATGGTCGTGAGTTACCGTTTGGTGCTACGCAAGCTACCCCTGCTTCTGGTGACTTTTTAGGTGGACTTGCTGGACAGTATGGTGATGCACCCCTATCTGAAGGCCCATCTCGTATGGGTGAGCCACAAATCAGTCCTGCACAGAAGGCTGCACTTAACATGGAGAAGATGGTTCACGACCAGCTTCTTGATACTCGTGCAGTAAATGTACTACGCAGTGCAATCTTTGAATCTGCGTTGTTGGGTACAGGTATTGTAAAGGGACCGTTTAATCATTACAAACGAATACATCGTTGGGAAAAAGGACCGGAGGGACGCACCTATAGTCCCTACGAACGCATTGTTCCTCGCATCGAACATGTATCCCCGTGGGATTTTCACCCTGATCCTTCTGCTACAAGCATAGACGACTGCGAATACGTTATCCAACGACACCGCATGAATCGCCAACAACTTCGTAACCTTATCTCACAGCCTCACTTTTACGCTGACGCTATTGAAGAGTGCCTCGCAAAAGGACCAAACTACGAAGACAAATATTACGAAGATACTATTCGTGAAGAAGAGACTGAACCGTACGTCGGTGACAGCAGATATGAAGTCCTAGAATACTGGGGTTTCCTAGATGCAAAGCTGGCACGAGAAGCAGGGCTAGACATTCCTGCTGACATGAGTGAGTTTGAACAGGTACAAGTAAACGTGTGGGCATGTGGTACCATGATCTTACGTTGCGTTATGAACCCATTCACACCAGCCCGCATACCTTACCAAGTGTTCCCATACGAAATCAACCCGTATCAAGTGTGGGGTGTTGGTGTTGCAGAGAACATGGAAGACGCACAACTGCTTATGAATGGTCACGTTCGTATGGCAATTGACAACCTCGCTCTTGCTGGAAACCTTGTGTTCGACGTAGATGAAGCGTCCCTTGTTCCCGGACAAAACATGGACATTTTTCCCGGAAAGATATTCCGTCGTCAATCCGGTGTAACAGGTACAGCCATCAACGGCCTCAAGTTTCCTAATACTGCACCTGAAAACATTCAGATGTATCAGATATCACGGCAGCTTGCTGACGAAGAAACAGGTTTACCGTCAATTATGCACGGTCAAACAGGTGTAACTGGAACAGGGCGTACGGCATCCGGACTGTCTATGCTTCTTGGTGGGGCCAGTTTGTCCCTGAAGACAGTTATTAAAAACATTGACGACCAGCTTCTCAAACCATTGGGCGAAGCATACTTTCAATGGAACATGCAATTCAACGAAAGTTCACCGGAAATTGAAGGCGACCTAGAGATCAAACCTCGTGGTGTAGCTGCAGTGATGCAGAAGGAAGTGCGTAGTCAACGATTAACAACACTTTTACAAACCGTGTCTAATCCTATGTTGGCACCGTTTATTAAAATACCAAACCTCATGCGTGAATTGGCTATCGCACAGGACATCGATCCTGACAGCCTTGTGAACGATATGAATGAAGCGCAGATTTTTGCAGAAATGTTGAAGGGATTAGCCAATGCTCAACAGGAAACAAGCCAGCAAGGTCAGCCCGCTGGTGGCCAACAAGGAGGCGTGGGACAGTCTGGAGGAGTACCTGCAGGAGCAAATCCAGATGACGCTTCGGGGGTTGGTGGCGGCACAATCGGAACTGGAAGTGTTCCGGCTGCAGGGGAAGATAACTTCACTGGAACAGATCAAGGGATTGAAGGCTGACTTTGACGCAGCAATGAGGACAAAAGAGTAGTGGCTTCACAATTTTTAAAAGATTTTGCATCTAGTGTAATGTTGGGTACGACTCCCGGCGTAAAACGACCATCTGTAAATCGTCCTAGTCCTTTTGACAATGACGGTAGAATGGATATTAGTGATCGTTTTCGTCCTGTACAAGATTACAGTAATAGTAGTAGTGGCGCATATCAGCAATCTTACTCGCAGGGTTCAACAGAAAGAACTGATTCGTATGGGGGTCCATTAGATGTTTCTGGAATGACGCAGAGTGTTGCTAATCAGTTTGTAGGTATGGACCCGACTCTGGGATCAACACTGTCCATGACGGGAATTAATCCTTTTATGGCTCTTGGAGCAGGATTATCTAAGAAAAACCTAGAAAATATTGAAAGCAAAATTGCAGAAGGTACTTCAGGCTATGCTCTTGGTATGCTAAATGGAAGAATCGTAGGTGTGTCTCCCAGTCTTTTTGGTGGCTATAACCTTTCTGGAGTTTTGCCAACTGGGTTAAATACAGAACAACGAAACCAATTAATTAATAATCTTCTAGCTTCACGAGAAATGATAGACAATCCAAAAGATTTTGCTGTTTCTCCCCAGCCGTCTATACAACCTTCTGATGAAGAACGAGCAATATCATATAAACAGAATGTAGTCACAGATTCTTCAGATAATCCTGTAACATCTGGTGAAAGCTATGTTACTACCCGTCAAGGTCAATACGTAAATCAACAAGAGTTGGAGGCTCAACTGGAAGCGACTCGACGCGAAGCGGACCGACAAGCTGCAGAAGAAGCCCGACAAGCTGAAGAAGCAGCCCAACAAGCTAGAGAAAATTCTTTTTCGGGAGAGAATCGCCCGGATAACTCTCGCGGCAGTTCTAGAGAAAGTCCGTATGGAAGGGGTGGTGGTCCCGGTTACGGCGGCGGAAGAGCCGTTGGGGGCACTGTAGGCTTTGCAGAGGGTGGTACTGCCAAAAAAGACCCAATCCAGTCTACGGGCTTTGTAGACGGCCCACCGCAAGCTTACGCAAAAGGGACTACCGTAGCTGATACAGAAAACCATCGTGTGCGTGTGGGTTCGTTTGTTATCAACGCACCGACCACAGAACGCTTGCAAAAAGAGGGCAAGCTACCAAAAGGTCCACAAAAGATGAAAGCCGCAAAGGGCGGCAAGATGATGGAAGTAGCCCTGTCAAAAGGCGAATACGTAGTTGACGTAAGCGACATTGACAAGTTTGGTGGGTACGATGCTCTCAACAAAGAAAACGACAAGGGCAAGCCAGAAGTAGATCGCAGACAGGCCATGCAAGAGGGCGGGTTTGTTACTCCGCCTGAACGCAGTCCATTTAGAAAACCTGTGCAAGTTACAGGAGATGAATACGGAAAAAATATGTCTGCTTTAGAGGCTGCACCCGCCCTTTTAACAGGAACTTTAGATGATGTAAATGAAGCTTTAGCGCAATCAACGGCGTACAGAGAAAGATTTAAACCCCAAGATAACGATGCTTCTGAAGACACTTTACGCCATATTTTAGTGTCTGGGTATATGCACAATAAACCAAATAAATTTGCTAGATATTTTGGAGATATAGCTTCCGGACTTTTAGATGATAGAGAACTTGGGGGCAGTGTTGAAGATCAGATAGATTTAAATAACAATGCGTATGGAAGAGCACTTAGAGAAAAATATCCTGATAGGGATGAATTTACAAAACAAGCCATTCGTGTTGTGAGAGAACTTTACAGAGGAAATCCTAAAAAATTAGGTGATTTAAGTCCTATGTTAAGCACAGGCAGAGAATAAAAGAATTCGTCGGCTACCCGTTAACAACGGCCCCGACACAACCGAAGCGGCTACCTACAAGCCAAAGTAGCCCCGCTATGAAGAGGTAACAAAATGGCAAAACAAGTACGTGGCGCAAGAGCCAACAAACCGAACGACTCTTTCGGAACTATCAACAGCGAGACTCTCTACAAAGGCAACTATCGTGAGGACGTTTACATAGACGACGACGATACCCCAGAGGTAGAAGCAAGCGAAGATACCGACCAACCTGAATCTACTAGCTTTGCAGAAACAACGCAAGAGAAACCGGATCATAACTACAAAAAACGATACGATGACTTGAAGCGACACTACGATGCAAAACTTGCAGAATTTCAGGCGGAAAGACAACAACTAGAAGCGGCAACTAAACAGGCAAACGTGCCCATGCCAAAGACAGTTGAAGAGTTGGAAGAATTCAAAGCGCAATATCCTGACGTGTACGGAGTTGTGGAAACTGTAGCAGCAATGCAAGCCAGTGAACGCACCACCGAACTCCAAAAAGAATTGGAAGTCATTAAAGAGCGTGAGAAGGAAACGGTAGTACAGGCAGCTTACCGCGAACTAACAGCTAATCATCCGGACTTCGATACGATCAAATCGGACGAAAAGTTTTTAGCTTGGCTTCAAGAGCAACCCGAATCCATTTCGGATGGTATTTACAATAACAATACCGACGCTCGTTGGGCCTCACGAGTTCTTGATCTGTATAAAGCAGACGCAGGAATTTCAAAAAAGAAGACTAACAAGGCGAAGACCGATGCTGCAACTTCGGTACGTGCCCCTAAAGCTAGGGACATTGCATCTGAAGAAAGCGGAGACACTCGCATTTGGAAGGCTTCTGAAATCCGTAATCTCAAGCCGTGGGAGTTCGAAAAGCTGGAAAGCGAATTGGACACTGCACGTCGAGAGGGACGGATCGACCCTAACAACTAATCCTCAAACAGAGGGAAGGAAAAGAACCAATGGCATTTGGTACTGCTGCAGGTTATGGTAACCTGCCTTCCGGTAATTTTGCACCGGAAATCTTTAGCCAAAAGGTTCTCAAGTTCTTCCGTCGTGCTTCGGTTGTAGAAGACATTACAAACACCGACTACGCGGGCGAAATTGAAAACTTTGGCGACACGGTTCGCATCATTAAAGAACCAACAGTCACTGTCTCAGCATATACACGGGGTTCCGTTGTAAATGCACAAGACTTGGCTGACGATCAAATCACGATGGTTGTCGATAATGCAAACGCTTTTGCGTTTAAGATCGACGACATCGAAGAGCGTCACTCGCACGTAAACTTCGAAGCACTTGCCACCTCATCTGGTGCATTTGCCTTGAAGCGTAAGTACGATGCCAATGTGCTTCAGGCTATGTCTGATGGTGCTGGTATTGCGGGTGCTGACGATGCTTCACTCTCCGGCGGGTTGACTACTACCAACAGTGCTTTGGGTACAGCATCTGCTCCAATCAACGTAGAAACTGACGACGCTGGCATCAACCTGATGCTGCTGATGGCACGTACACTTGACGATCAGTCTGTGCCAGAAGAGAATCGTTGGTTTGTAGCACCACCAATTTTCTACGAGAAAATGTTCCAAGCCGGAAATAAGATGGCTGAAGTTCAGGTAACTGGTGACGCTACTTCTCCACTGCGTAACGGCCTTGCAGTTCCGGGACTCCTCGCTGGTTTCCGCTGCTACAAGTCTACTGCGCTAAACTCATCAGCAGGTACCGATCAGGTAACTCTGTCTGGTGTGGCAACTGACTCTTCTGAGAATATAGTTCTCGCTGGTCACATGTCATCCACTTCTACTGCTTCGCACATTGCTAAGACCGAAGTGGTTCGTTCAACTGAGTCGTTCTCTGATGTTATTCGTGGTCTGCACGTTTTTGGTCGCAAAGTTCTGCGCCCAGAAGCTATGGTTCGCGGCGTCATCGACTTTGCGTAAGGGGAGATATATAAATGGCTACTTATGATCGTACCGTTACTGGTGGAGGAACCGTTGGTCATCCGGCTAACCTGCCTCGCCCGTATGTTATCACCTCTCCGGTCTACGACGCGGTTGATAACACGTCCCTCGCTGGGGCTGATATTGTCAAGATGATCGATCTGCCCGCAGATACGATGGTAATCGGCGGCTCTCTTGAAGTCCTTGAGGCTTCAGGCAACGCCTCCGTGACGCTTGACGTAGGCACCAGCACTGACGTTGACTCACTGGTTGACGGCGGCGCAAGTAACGCTGCTGCAATCATCCAGTTCAACCTGAAGGCTACAGGCGTAAATATGGTCACTGCTGCTGACTCTATTCAGGTGACTGTGCTTGACTCCGGATCAACCGGCACGACTGCACTGCGCTTCCGTGTACACGCCGTCGTATGCGACGTGTCACAGAACCCTACTGAGTCTGCTACTGTTTCTACTGGAACATAACACTACTCAAGGGGGCAGGGCAACTTGCCCTCTTGACTTTTTACTCAATTCATGTTATAAGCAATAACCTTTGCGGGGGATACACCTATGGCACGTAAAGCACCGGCCAAACCAAAGAAGAAGTCGGGCAGTCCTCCCAAGAATCCTGCATTATATTCTCGTGTGAAGGCAGCAGCAAAAAAGAAATTTGATGTTTACCCTTCGGCGTACGCAAATGCTTGGCTTGTTAGAGAGTACAAGAAGCGTGGCGGGACATACTAGCTATGGCTAAACCAAAGGGCGGTTTAACTAAGTGGTTCAAAGAAGACTGGCGGGATGTAAAGACCGGCAAGAAGTGTGGTCGTTCTGGTTCTGAAAAGAAGAAGCGTCCTTATCCAGCTTGCAGACCAGCTAAAGTTGCCAGCCGTATCACCAAGAAAGAAGCAGCAAAAAAGACCGGACCTCGCAAGGTTAATTGGTCTGTAACTGCTTCTGGCAGAAAAAGGAAGAAGGCCAGTGGCAAGAAAGCCTGACAACATGCCCGCCCGCAACAAAAAGAATTTTCGTGCCACCAAGAAGGGTGCGGGAATGACAAAGGCTGGGGTAGCTGCGTATCGCAAAAAGAATCCCGGCAGCAAACTAAAGACTGCTGTTACAGGCAAGGTTAAGCCGGGTAGTGCCGCAGCAAAGCGTCGCAAGTCATACTGTGCTAGGTCTGCAGGACAAATGAAAAAGTTTCCCAAAGCAGCCAAAGACCCGAATAGCCGTCTGCGCCAAGCACGAAAGAGATGGAAATGTTAAATTTACTTATCGGACCAATTACACAACTGGCAGGTACGTGGCTTGAAGGAACGGTTGAAACAAAGAAAGCAAAAACTCTGGCGAAAGTTGCAACGGCCAAAGCTGAAGCAACGATTATGGAAAAAAAGGCCACTGGCGAGATTGACTGGGACTTAGAAGCAATCAAAGGTGCCCAGAACTCGTGGAAAGATGAATGGCTGGTTATTTTGTTTTCTGTGCCGCTGATATTGGCTTTTATACCGGGTATGGAAGATGTCGTCTCACATGGATTTCAACAATTGGAGCAAATGCCTGAATGGTACCAGTACAGCTTGGGCGTTATCGTTGCTGCAAGTTTTGGAACGAGGGCAGCGACAAAGTTCTTTGGTAAAAAGTAATGACTATAGTTATGGAAAGAGTGCTGGCGTGGAAACTACTGCCTCGCTTTATGATGATAATGATGTCTCTGTCAGCGTGGAGAGTAGTGGAGTGGTTTATGACTCTGCCCGACCCAACGACCCAACAGTCCGCATTGGTAAGTGTAGTCACGGGGGCAATGACAGGTGCATTTGCGGTGTGGATGGGACATGAAAAATGAAATATAACACTTCACATTTTCTAGACAAACTAATCGAACACGAGGGTATGGTGCTTACCGTGTACGAAGACAGTTTGGGCATAGAAACTATCGGCATAGGTCGTAACCTAAAAGACAGAGGCATTAGCCCAGAAGAGTTGGAGTACATGGATATCCCGAATATGGGCATCGTGTACACTATGGGTATCAACGAGGCAGATGCCCGTTATCTTGCTATGAACGACATCAAGATTGTTGAGAACGAATTGTGCAAAGTACATCCTTGTGTCAACAAACTAGATGCTGTGCGTCAACTTATCTTGATGGACATGGCGTTCAACATGGGTGTACCACGTCTGTGTAAGTTCAAGAACATGTGGGCTGCGATACACGAAGGCAACTTTACTGCTGCAAGTCTTGAGATGATGGATTCGAGATGGGCACGTCAGGTTGGACGGCGGGCTACAAAACTGTCGGATGCGATGAAATCAGGAGAATTTTAATGGCGGATATTGATTACAAACAAAAAAGAGGAACAGTTTTTAGAAATTACGCTAACGCTTCCCGTAAAGCTGCCCGTAGTGCTGAAGTTGCAGATGATGGGGCTAAAGCTGCTCGCGCATCTCAAAAACGCAATATAAAAAGTAAGTTTAAAGCAGCAGAACAAAGCGGTAGAGTCATCACTCCTGACGGTAGACAAAGGGGTAGAGTCATAACTGCTGACTCTTATGGTATTTTAAAAAAATTTAGTAATAAGTATTCTATAGAAGTCTGATAATGCTACATGTTTTTCTCCTGTTTGTTTTCGTAGGCGTAGGAGATGATAAGAAGCTGGTCAGCAGAGACATGCACTTCAGAGACCTACGAGAGTGCGTCTGGTACGCACAAACCCTACACAAACAAGGCAACCTCATAACGGCATACTGTGTACCGCAGTTTATAACCGGCGGCAACGTAAAGGTATATTGATGGACCCCATTAGCGCAATGGCAACAGCATCGGCTGCTTTCGGTGCAATTAAAAAAGGTTTTGCCATAGGTCGTGACATTGAACAGATGTCAGGTGATTTGTCGCGGTGGATGGGTGCCATGTCTGACTTGGAACAGGCAGAGAAGGAAGCCAAGAATCCGCCCATATTTAAGAAATTGTTTGCTGGGCAATCAGTAGAACAAGAAGCCATAACTGCATTTGCTAACAAGACCAAAGCAGAGCAACAACGATACGAATTACAGCAGTGGATTAGCATGACACTGGGCAGGTCCAAATGGGATGAATTGGTTCGTACTGAAGGACAAATACGTAAGCAGCGTAAAGAGACACTGTATAAGCAACGTGAACGCAGACAAAAGTTTGTAGAGATTGTAGCGTGGATTATAATGGCGTGTATCTGCGTTGGTGTTCTTTACGGGCTTGTATCTTTTCTTTTATCTCGACAAGCCAATGCAGAAACTTTTCCTGAATATGTAGCTTGCAGACTTAAAGGTTGTGAGAGGATAGACGGACAACAGGTGTGCATCTATCACGGTGCAAACAACACTGTAGACCAAGTATGGATAGATTACGGACAGTACGTGCCGAACAAAATACAATGTAAGTACGACCCCAAACAAGAAAAACCTGCAAGCATTCAAGAAACTTTTGAACAAATTAGAAAGTCAAGAAAATAAAACTTGCCAAATGCATAATATGTGTGTATAATACTTGACAAGGAGAGTCGTATGAAACAACTGGCTTTTGACGCACTGCGTTACAAATACGAGGCGCAAAAAAAAGATGCAATATTTATATACAAAAATTACACGACAAATCCTGTTGCTGTGGGTGAGCATCCGAATCTTTTGGAAGAAATGGATAAAGCAGTCCAGATGTGGGAAAGTGCTAACAGCAAGCTGGATGCGCTTAACGTCTTGGATAGCGAAAGTTAACGGATACTAGATAATGGCAAGCACGTATCTTACTTTAGTTAACAATGTACTTCGGGACTTTAACGAAGTTGAACTAACCAGTTCTAACTTTACAAATTCTCGTGGCGTACAAACTACAGTAAAAGACTATGTTAATCGTTCGATTACTGATCTTATCAACTCTGAACTAAATTGGCCGTTTACTCGTGCTGCTGGTTCTGTTGACGTGATTGCAGGTAAGTCTTTGTACAGCCATGAGAGTATAGCGTCAAATCTTAAATACGTTGACTACGACACAATGTTTCTTCGTCCAAAAAACTATATTGCCAACGGAGACTTTGAGATTGCAGGGGCTGCAAGCATTACCAATTGGACTGCTGTATCCGGTACTCCTGTAGCTAGTTCTAAGTTTGGTAACACTTTGCTGCTTACTAATGCAGAAGCATCCCAAGAAGTAACCGATCTTATTGTGGGTCGGTCTTACATTGTAGTTACGCAAACCAGTGGTGCCACACTCACTCTTGAGATAGGAACCAGTTCAGGTGGATCACAAACTAAATCTGCTACGATCACTATTGCCAGTGGCAACGAAGTGGCTCTTACCGAAACTACGTTTACTGCTACAGCTACTACGCACTACGTAAGCTTTACTGAAGCAGCGGGCAATGCAGCGTTTGTTAAATTGGTAGAACTAAGTGAAGATGTTTTGCCTATTCCCCTCAAGTATTTATCCTACGAAGAGTACAACGATGCGTTTCGTGAGCGTGATACTCGCCCTGACACAGACAGGTTTGCTGATCCAGAATATGTGTATACCACATACAACAATGAGATTGGTCTCACACCTATTCCAGACACAAGCAATCGAACCTTAGAGTTTGATTACTACGTTGATAATACTGATCTATCTGCGGCAACTGATACGTCGATTATTCCTGCGCGATTTGAGACAGTGATAAATGCCCGCGCAAAATATTACACGCACATGTTTCGTTCCGACGTACAAGCTGCACAGTTCTCCTTAAAGGAATACGAGGATGGAATTAAACGTATGCGTATTGAGTTGCTTAATCGGAAGAACTACATGAGGGCTGTATAGAGTGGCTGACCTTAGTGAAACCGCTGCATTTCCGTTTATCTGTGAGGGGGGCTTAGTTGCCAACCGTTCCACATTTATTATGCAGCCGGGACAAGCCCTGCAGCTAGAAAACTTTGAACCCGACATAGAAGGCGGATACAAACGTATTCAAGGATTCCAACGTCACGTACGACATATAGTACCTCAAACATCATCCGCTGACGAAAAGGTGTTGATGGTAACAAGTTTTGAAGATAAAATACTTGCTGCACGGGGCGAAAAGATTTTTAGCAGTGCGTCTACGTCGTTAGGAAGAGGGTCATCTAGTGCGATTGCTGCCGACACAGCAATGACGGGTTCAGGAACTATTACAGTAATATCAACCAGTGGGTTTAGTTCTAGTGGCACTCTTCAAATAAACAACGAGTTGTTTACTTACACTGGAGTAACATCAACTACGTTTACGGGGGTTACTCGCGCTACTGGTGGAACCAGTGCAGCAGCCCACGCTGCTACTTCGGACACTACTAGAACAGTGGTTTCAGAATCGTGGACAGAACGAGACACCGGACGCACTAACGCTGGCAAGTATTCGTTTGAACGGTTTAATTTTGATGGCAACAGTAAGATTGTAGTTGTTGACGGGGTAAACGCCCCAACGGTGTTTAACTCTGCATTGTCTGCAACAGACGTAAGCACCAGTTCTGTTCTTGGTGCATCTATTGTAGCTTCGTACCGTGAACACATGTTTTATGCTGGTATGCCACTTACCGGCAACTCTGGACCACAAGAGTTAATATTTAGTGAGCCGTTTAACGAGGATGGATTTAGTTCAGGGCAGGGTGCGGGCAGCATCAAAGTTGATGATACAATCGTTGGCCTCAAAGTGTTTCGTGACGGTTTGTTTATTTTTTGTGAAAACAGGATATTTAAACTTACGGGCAGTTCACTAAGTGACTTTGCGGTACAGGCTGTTACACGAGACATTGGCTGTATCAACGGCAAGACTATCCAAGAATTTGCTGGTGATCTTTTGTTTCTTGGTCCTGATGGGTTGCGGACAGTTGCGGGTACAGCAAACATTGGTGACGTGGAGTTGGGCACTATAAGTTCAAACGTACAGTCCCTTTTTGATGAAAACATATCCGACGCTACAGTATTTGATTCTGTCGTCATACCAGAAAAGACACAGTACCGTTTGTTTTTTAGTAAGACAGGTAGCTTGGAAAGCAGAACAGAAGGACTAATCTGTGTCCTTAAAAACCAACAGGGTGGGAGCAAAGGGTACGAGTTTTCTACAGTCAAGGGAATTAAGCCGTCTTGTACAGACACCCTAATTGATGCTGGAGACATTCTTGTTTTGCACGGCGGATTTGACGGGTACATATATCGCCAAGAAGAGGGTACCACGTTCAACGGAACAGCTATCTTAGGCAAGTACCGTAGTCCTGATCTTACAATGAATGATCCCGGCATACGAAAACACATGCAGCGTGTTATTGTAAACTTTAAGCCTGAATCTACCATCGATGCAGACATGTTTGTTCGTTACGACTACGAATCACCAACATCAGCCCGACCTGCAGCATACCCTCTTGACTCTACTAGCATTGCAGGTATTTACGGGACATCCACTTACGGTACGCCAACATACGGCGGACCTTCACAACCACTGATTAGACAACCTGTAGAGGGATCAGGATTTGCTGTAGCCCTACGAGTAAACGACGGCGGTTCTACCCCCGCCTACTCACTAAAAGGTTTTCAGCTAGAGTACCAACTAGGAGCGAGACGTTAAATGGGCGCATCTTACACACGACAGTCATCGTATGCTGACGGAGACATTATTCAAGCGTCCGACAGTAACAACGAGTTCAATCAGTTACTGGCTGCATTTGCTGCAAGCACTGGACATACACACGATGGCACTGATGCAGAGGGTGGCCCAATCACCAAGCTGCTTGGCAACACACTCACATTTGGTGCAGCTACGGCTGGCACAGACATTACAGTTACATTTGACGGGGAGTCAAACGACGGTGTACTCAAATGGATGGAAGACGAAGATTACTTTGAGTTTTCTGATGACATCCTTGTAGCCAGCACAGAGAAGCTGCAGTTTCGGGACACGGCTATCTACATCCACTCAAGCGCGGATGGGCAGCTTGACCTTATAGCTGACACGGAAATTCAGATTGCTGCCACTACTGTAGACATCAACGGTAACGTAGACATATCAGGCACACTGACAATCGGTGGTGCGGGTATCTCTGAGGCAGAACTTGAAATACTGGATGGTGCAACAGTCACCACAACCGAAATAAACGTACTTGATGGTGATACGTCTGCCAGTGCTACTACTGTAGCTGACGCAGACCGTGTTGTATTCAACGATGCTGGAACTATGAAGCAGGTGGCGGTCACAGACTTAGCTGCCTATTTTGATGACGAAATTACGGCGATGCCAAACCTTGTTACCACCGCAGCTACGACTGTGGGGGCACTCAACTCTGGTTCGATCACGTCTGGTTTTGGTACGATTGACACAGGATCGTCAACCATAACAACCACAGGTTTAATTACAGGCGGTTCTCTGGATATTGACGATGTAGTTATCAACGGCACAACAATCGGTCACACAGATGATACCGATTTGCTTACCGTTGCTAGTGGGCTGCTGACTGTGGCAGGTGAAATATCTGTGACTACACTGGATATAGGCGGTACAAATGTAACGTCTACAGCAGCAGAATTAAACATTCTTGATGGTGTAACATCCACTGCAACAGAAATAAATATTCTTGACGGAGATACTGGTGCTTCTTCTGTAACTGTTGCTGACGCTGATCGTGTTGTTTTAAACGATGGCGGCACAATGAAGCAAGTTGCTGTAACAGATTTGTCTGCATATTTTGACGATGAGATTACGGCAATGCCAAATCTCACATCTGTTGGCACGTTGACAACTTTGACTGTAGACAACGTAATCGTCAATGGCACAACAATAGGTCACACTGATGACACTGATCTAATTACAGTAGCGGATGGTATTGCCACAGTTGCTGGCGAAATATCTGTAACTACGTTAGATATTGGCGGCACTAATGTTACGTCAACTGCAGCGGAACTTAATATTCTTGACGGTGTCACTGCAACAGCGGCAGAACTTAACTACAGTGACACAGGTGCTGCTGTAGGCACAGTTGTAGCTAGTAAAGTAGTTACAGCAGATGCTAATAAAGACGTAGCCAGCTTCCGTAATATTACTTTAACAGGTGAGTTAGACGCAGGTTCGCTTGACGTATCAGGTGACGCAGACATTGATGGAACCCTAGAAGCAGATGCGATTACGGTTAATGGTACAGCACTAAATACAGTTATTGCAGGAGTAACAGTTGCTAACGCTACTTTAGCAGCAACAACTACCGTTACTGACAGCACAGCTAACACTAACTTCCCTGTTGTGTTCCATGACGAATCAAATGCACTGCTAGATGACACTGGTGCTTTGCGATATAATCCAAGCACAGGCGAACTGTTAGTACCTAAACTTACTGTGGCAGGTACAACGACCACCGTAGATACCGTTACAATGAATGCAGCAAATGCCATTATTTTCGAGGGTGCCACTGCTGACGCTAACGAAACTACACTTACTATTATAGACCCGACGGCAGACCGCACAATTAACCTTCCCGACCAGTCGGGCACAATTCCTTTGCTGGCTGCAGCAAGTAACACAGCCATTACGTCTACCCCTGCCGAATTAAATATCCTTGACGGTGCTACAGTAGTCGTAGGCGAAATCAACGCACTTGATTTGGGTTCAACAGCAGTCGGTAACGCTATTGCATCCAAAGCGGTAGTGCTTGACTCTAACAAAGATTTCACAGGTATTCGTAATCTTACAGCCACCGGAACAGTTGCTTTTGGTAGTATATCGGATGGTACAATAACAGCTACGGCATTTGTTGATGAAGATGACATGTCATCTAACAGTGCAACTCTTATTCCTACACAACAGTCTGTAAAAGCGTATGTTGACAACGAAGTAACTAGTGCAGGGGGTTTTACCAGCTTCTTTATAGAAGATGATGATGGTACAGAAGTTACAATCGACAACGCCAAAGAAATAAAGTTTATTGGTTCAGGGATAACAACCAACTTTACCGACACGTCTACTGGTAGTGATGGCGACCCGTTTGATCTTACGTTTACAGTTGACGCTGCACAGACAGGCATCACTTCTATCTTGGCTACAGACTTGAAGATTGGTGAGGATGACCAGACCAAGATTGACTTTGAGACTGCAGACGAAATACACTTCTATGCAGCCAACGTGGAACAGGTATACTTGGGTGACAACATCTTTGGTCCACAATCCGACAGTGATGTTGACTTGGGTAGCAATTCTGTGCGATGGAAAGACGCATATGTAGATAGTGTGACTTCAACAGGTAATGTTGTTGCAGGGGGAACTATTGAACCCGGTGGAGATACCTCTGCCGGTGACAACGCTGCGATTGGCTACACTAGCGCAGAGGGTCTTATC
>Ga0099850_1000347_pt1 | contig 20592 bp, 19 predicted proteins | sample CB_VirMetaG_5_FD_79182 | JGI IMG/M metagenome (GOLD analysis project Ga0099850, IMG submission 79182) | Freshwater to marine saline gradient viral communities from Chesapeake Bay - CB_1508_1D Viral MetaG | ecosystem: Environmental > Aquatic > Marine > Coastal | place: USA: Chesapeake Bay... | reverse complement strand
GAAGCAAGCGGAAAAGTTTATAGTTGTGACCCAAGAGACGTTAGAAGTAATAGTCACATCTTAGAATACGAAAAAGAATGCACCTATTATCAAGCAACTAGCAAAGAATTGGGTGAAAATAGTAGCATACAAGATATTGAAATGTTTTATATTGACGGTCTTCACGATGAAAATACGGTTATAACAGATGTTGTTAATCTAATTAGCACCCAAGCAAAAAATAAAACTCCGGTGTGGGTATTTGATGATTTCGATGTAAGGTTTGGTTGTTTTAAAGACATATCTACGCTTATAAATTCTTCAAACGGATTTAAAATATGGGATATAGGATTGACTGCAAGTGGTCAACCAAGTCATCAAGTTTTAATAAGAGTTAGGTTTGAAGTAAATGAAAATTAACTTTTTAACATTTAATCCTAACGAAAAATCTGGATCTTATAGAATTTGGGTAAGAGATCTTTCTTTAACTCTAAATGAAATTGAGTATGATTCAAAAATATTTACAAGTGTAAAAGAATTAATATTAGAAAAAGATACAGATGTAATTATTTTATGTAAGTCTGCGTATGTAGCAGCATCTGAAGTTAGAAAACACTTTTTAAAAGCCAAAATAGGTGCCATAAACATACCATGTAATCATATAGATGAAACAATAGACTTTGTCATAGTAGGGTCACCAGAAGAATATGCTTCTATGAGTCTTTATGAAAATGTTTTTATTTATCCGTTAATTGAAAGAAAATTTGAAAATATTAAAATAAAAAAACACTTAGAAAAAGAAACTTTAGATTTTTGCTTTCACGGTCACTGTCCTCATCTTTTTAAGTTTGAACCTTTTCTTAGACATGCGCTCGAAGAATTTAATAAAATTAAAAAAGTAAAACTTAAAATTATAACAGGAAACAAGAATTTTGATTGGAAAAGAGGAAGACCCGATATTGACATAGAGGTATTTGATTATGATGAAAATTTTGTAGAAATTATTAAATCTTGCGACATAGGATTGGTGCCTAATGTAACAGATATTCGTTTATTTGTGCAGGATATACAAAAAATAACTTCTGCTGACTTTGGGCTTTATGATACAGACTATTTTCTAAGAATGAAAAACAAGACAAACGCAGGAAGAGCTTATGTTTTTTATCAACTAGGTGTTCCTGTTATACATGATATGAGCCCAAGCAGTTTTGAACTTATGTCTAAAACTGGTTATACTATATGCGCACATGATAGCTTAAGCTACATTAGAGAATTTAAAAAGCTTTCTGATTGTAATATAAGAAACAAAATTGCAGAAAGTAATAAAAAAATGTTTGAAGAATATTATGACCCGCATAAGCACGCAAATAAGCTAATACAAAAAATAAGGAGAATAAATTGACTGTTCAAAAGTTAGCTGACAGAGGATTTCTTTACATAGCTTTTGGAGACTCTTTTACAAAAGAAGCTCTAATGTCTATAAAAACACTTAAAAAATACAATAACGAACCAGTTGCACTATACACAGATAAAGACAAAACTTCTGAATTTGATGGTCTGATTGATGTGTATGCAAAAATAGAACCAAAACACATTAGGGCAAAAGTAGACTTTATATCTCAGACTCCGTTTAAAAATACAGTGTATATAGACTCTGATACAATAGTTGTTAGAAACATAACAGACATGTTTGAAGTTTTAGAAAGATTTGACGTTGCTGTTACAAATGATTATGCAAGAAAAAGAAAAAAATATTCCAACATAGTTCCAGAATACGCTGCAATACCTTATTCATTCTCTGAAGTCAATGGAGGAATTATGGCATATAATGATTCAGCATCAACAAGTAATTTTCTCAATATGTGGAGAGAATATTTTTACAAATACTTTAGGGAGACTAATGGATGGGATCAAGTGAGTCTAAGAATAGCACTTTGGAATAGTGATGTTAGAATTCATCACTTTCCTTTTGAATACAACATTAGAAGCAAAGCAAATAGAGAAAAGCAAGATAGATTTAAGCATGAGTTTGGAGAACAACACATGGCACCAAGAATTTATCACTTGCATTATAATAGCGAAGTTCATCATGGAAAATTTAATTACAGCTTAACTGATATTGAAGAATATGAAAAAATTTTAATGTCTCAAGCTGTATGGTATTAGAACAATGTTAAATATATCAAAAAATCTTAAGTATTTATTATTTTTAGGAAGTGGAAGAACCGGTTCAACTCTTGTAGGACAATTACTTAATAATCATCCTGAAATGTTAATTACAAATGAAACTAGAATTTTACAAAAGTCATACAAGGAAAATAAAAAAATTTCTAATTACATAGAGTCATTAGTATATACTGCTTATGAAACAATGAAAAAAGGAACAATACAATATGACAGAATAGATAAAAAGGATAATCAAAAAAGGTGGCAAAGAGATTGGACAGATTCTTCTAAACTTTCTATCTTAGAAAAAAAAGAAATTAAATATATCGGAGACAAAAAGCAAGGAGGGAATACTTCTTTATTGATCGAAAATAAAGAAAAAATAATTAATTTAATTGATATTGATTTTTTACCTGTAACTGTTGTAAGAGATCCTGCACAAGTCTTTAAATCGTATTTAATTTTAAATAACAATATAAAAAGTCCATCTGACGGAGATTTTATTAAACATATGATTGCAGGAATAGATTACGTTAAAGAAAACAAAGGAATTATAATCAATTACAATCTTTTGATTGAAGATGTGGACTATTGGTGCGAAGATCTTTGCAAGAAATTAAACATTGAAAATGATTTAAAATGGTTGTCAATTGTAAAAGATATAGTGAAATTTGATAAAACACATTATATAATGACTAAAGATGAAGAAGATTATTTGTATTCTTTAAATAATTATGAAAATCTTGTAAAGAAAATAAAAGAAAAATAAATTTATGAACATATTGTTTTTACATTTTCCAATTGACAGCAATCAAATAGAATCAAAAATATTACCAGATTTCTTTTCATCAAAAGGACATTGCGTTTTTTCTCTTTTTGAAAAAGGATCAAGAAATTTTTGCGCTATTCACAACGGAATAAATAAAAATGTAACTATTATTGATAAAAAATTTTTAGAAAAAGTTGATTTTGATGCAATAATTTGTAAAAATGATTCATTTCAAAAATATGGAAAAAATTTTGCGTCAAACAAAACTATCATTATAAATGTTACACCAATGGGTTTTGAGCACAATAAAAAAAATTGTCATTTTTTCTTTAAAGAAAACGAATTAATTAAAGCACCTATCGAAGAGATGCAAAAAATATTTAATAATCACTTTCTTAATTGGAGAGACAGAAAAAAACAAATAATTGTTCCTGCGTCAATTGGAAGTGATAAAAATCAAAAAGAGATTGTTGATTTAATAGATGAATCAGTTTTCAACGGATATAGTTTTTTATTTGCTGGTAAAATATACAATCAGCAATATGCAAATTACCTATACGAAAATCTTAAATTAAAAGGATTTAAAAGTTCATTTCGTTTTTTAACTCGAGAAGAATTGGCATATGAATTTCTTAATTCAAGACTTACGATGTTAACAACAGACCCAAGACCTGCCCAGCCCTTCGATCCAGGACCACGAGTTATCTTTGAGTCAATTAGAGCGGGAACTCCTTGCATAATTAATGATCTAGTTCTAGTAAATGAATATTGTGCTCCTTATTGTCTCACATATCAAAATAACAATAGAGAAGAATTTAATTTATCATGTGACGAATTTGTTAACAGAGATAATGATATTTTATCAAAAAGATGTTACATCGATGGTAAAAAATATTTGACTGTTGATTTTGCTTGCCAGTCAGCTTACAAAAGGATAATGTCGTGGTTGAATTAAAAAGAAACTTAATAATATTTTTAGCTCATATTGATGATGTAGAACTTTCTTGTCTCTCTTATGTGTTTAAAAAATACAAAGAATACGATGAGATTAATTTTTATATAGCTACAAAATGGATGCCTAAAGAAAAACTTTGGAATCAGAACATAGAGAAGATTAAGTCTAGATGTGAAGGTCTTAAAATAAATTATCTTAACCTTGAATACGAGCAGCGGACATTGATGACAAAATTTGATGACCTTAAAGATAAATTTTATAGTCAAATTAATTTTTCTAAATATACTAAAATAGACATATTGACGCATGATTTAGAAGACTGTCACACAGACCATGTAGCAGTTGCGATGATATCAAAAGGCCTTTTTAAATATACAGACAAGTACATCACAGTATACTCGCCTAGCACAACAAACTTTAAACCAAATTTATGGATAGATTTAAGCAAAGAAGACTACGCTATTAAAAAAGAAATGTGTGATGTATATAATATCAATAATGAACAATCTTATACTAATTTAGGGTATTATTTGCAGAGTGAATCTCACTACAACATAGGCAGAGTCTACGAAATTGAAAATTTCGCAATTGTCAGCAGTAATCATTCAGAATGCTTTAAAATTTTAAAATGGAGGTAAAAAATGTTTACTAAAAAAGAAAAAGAAGACCAAAAAATCAATACAGATAAGTTTGAACATTATATTGGAATATATGATTTTTATTTTAAAGATCTTAGAGATAAAAATATTAATATACTAGAGATTGGTGTTAAAAATGGAGAATCACTTAGACTTTGGTCAAAATATTTTAAAAATGCAAATATTATAGGTGTGGATTTAAACCCTGAATGCTTAAAGGAAAAAGACGAAAATTTAAACATTGATATTATAATCGGAGATCAAAGCGACCCTAAGACCTTTGAAAAAATCAAAGATACTAAGTTTGACATTATAATCGATGATGGAAGTCATGTTTTTAATCACATGATAACTTCATATTTAATCTTGTGGCAAAATTTAAAATTAGGTGGTTTATATTTTATAGAAGATACTAGCATGACATTTCACGACAACTTCTTAGGATATCCACAGCATAGATTGACGTGGGATAAATTTATAATAGGAGCAATTAGAACATTAGATTTGGATATATTTTCTCACAATCTCGTAGATAAAAGAATTAAAAAAGACCCAAATCAAAGAGCTAATTATGATCATCCAATATCTAAAAATATAAAAAAGAATACCGGCATCGATCCAAAAAAATTTAAAAATCAAATTCTTTTTATACACGCTTACAACAATCTTTTAGTATTTAAAAAGAAGTTTGATCTAGACAAATCATGCATGAATCAATTAGAATCTTCTGATAAAATTTTAAGCAGTAAAGATAAAAAATGAAGATAACGATTCATCAACCCGAACACTTTCCATATGAAGGATTTTTCCAAAAAATGAACGAAGCAGACTTATTTGTGATATTAGATAATGTAAAGTTTAGAAAAAACTATTTTCAGAACAGAAATAAACTAGTCAATAGCAAGGGCAAAGAAGAATGGTTTGGTGTAGCTGTCCCTAAGAAAAGTACATCTTTGGAAATAAAAGACGTTGTTGTTGTAGACGATTTAATAAATGGATGGAAGAAAAAAGTAATAAACAAATTACAATATAATCTTAAAATAGATTTAAGTAACGTGTATAATTTTAAAAAGTTAATAGATATAAATGTATCATCAATTATGTGGTGTAGAGAGAAGTTAAAAATAGAAACACCTATGATATTTGCATCAGAATTAAATGTAGAAGGATCAAAAACAGATTTACTTCTTGATATATGCAAAAAAACGAATGCAAGCTCATACATTTCAGGTCCATCGGGTAAAGATTATCTAGATATTAATATGTTTAAAGAAAATAATATCAATATAGAGTTTTTTAATCCTCAAGTTAAAAATTACTATTCTATGCTATACAATATCATAAACAACGGAGATCTGAAGTAGAATGTCGGTATCTAAAACAACTATAGGAATAATTGGTCAAGGTTTTGTAGGAACGGCGATTAGAGAAGGATTTAAGAATTTTTATAATATTCTTGTATATGATTTAAAAAAAAATTTATGCCCTAAAGAGATGCTAGGAACACCACCGAGTATTGTACAAAATTGTGATGTAATATTTCAGTGCTTGCCAACACCAATGAAAAAGTCAGGTGAATGCGATTTAAGCCTTGTAAGAAACTCTCTTGAAGCTCTAAATACGATAGCGTCAGTTCACAATAAAAATCCAATTATTGTAATAAAGTCAACTGTCCCACCGGGAACATGCGAAAAGCTTAATCAAGAATTTGAAAATCTTAATATTGTTTTTAGTCCAGAGTTTCTTACAGAAGCTAATTCAATAGAAGATTTTAAAAATCAAACTCGTATAATACTTGGTGGTCCGAGGCCTTATACAACACAAGTTAAAACTATGTTTAGAAAAGCATTTCCGCATATTCCTATTGTTAAAACAGGATATCAGACTGCTGAGATGGTAAAATACTTTATTAATAATTTCCTGTCAGTCAAGGTATCATTTGCAAATGAAATGTATCAAATTTGCAGTAAACTAGGAATTGATTATGATAAGGTTACTGAGTATGCTCTATTTGATCAAAGAATAGGAAGAAGTCATCTTGCAGTCCCCGGGCCTGACGGTGACTTTGGATATGGAGGGCACTGTTTTCCAAAAGATTTAGATGCAATGATCTACTTAATGACTCAAAAAGATGTCACTCCTACAATACTAGAAGCAACAAGAGAAAAAAATGACGCAGTAAGAAAAAATAGAGACTGGGAATCGATGAAAGGAAGAGCAATTTCTGAAGATTAATTGTAAAGTTTTATTTTTTGTATTAAACTCTTTTGTAGGAGTTTAAAATGAATCAAGATTTTCCAACTGGAAAGCCACACGTATCTTTTTCTGAAGTTAAGCATTGGAAAGAGTGTCCTTACAGACATAAGTTGCTTTATATTGACAAGATAGATATGTTTGAACCTAGTCCTTATTTGGACTTTGGAACTGCAGTTCACGAAGGGTGTGAAACTCTTCTAGAAAGAAAAGAAGTACCTAAAGAAAAGCTTTTGTCTGACATAAGAGCAGCTTGGAAAAAGTATGACTTTGATAATCCAGAGTGGGTAGCTAAACAGCCTGACTGGTATAAAAAGTCCTACGCGCCTCTAGACGAATGGTGCAAATGGGCTGAAAATATGTGGGCAGAAGTTGTTCCTTTTCTAGATCAAGAGTTTCCTGGGTGGACACTTCATGCTGCCGAGGAAGAGCTTTATGAACCGGTTGAAGGAAAAAATCTTTCGCTGAAAGGGTTTATCGACAGTGTCATTAAAGTACCCAAAAAGAGAGGAAAAGGTTATGAGTATTGGATTATTGACTGGAAGACGGCAGGAAGTGGAGGATGGAGAAGCGATAAAAAACAAGACTTTTTAATGCAGCTCCAGTTAATTCTTTACAAATACTATTGGTCTCAAAAACACGGTATTCCGCACAATCAAGTTAGATGTGCTTTTATTACTCTAGGACGAGGTGCCAAAAAAGGAAAAGTTTGTCAACTTGTAAAAGTGTCAGCAGGCCCGAAGACCTTAGTAAAAGGAGTAAAAGTACTTAATAGTATGATCTCAGGTGTAAGAAGAAAGTTATTTCTAAAGAATAGAGATTCTTGCAAATATTGTCAGTATCATCAAACTGAACATTGTACTTGATTTAACTTAAAACTTTTTTTGATATAATTGAGATCAAAGAGGTTTTGATGAATAAGAAAAAGTTTAAAGTTTTAGTCCTTTCTGATCATGCACTTTCAACAAGCGGCGTAGGGACACAAACAAGACACTTGATAAACGGTTTGTTAAAAAAAGGTTGTTGGTCTTTTAGACAGTTTGGAGCAGCAATTAAGCATAGCAGCTATGATACTGTTGTTGTCAATGAAGATTTTATTATTAAGCCTATTGACGGATTTGGAAATCCTGATCTTATTAGAGTTACTTTAGCTACAGAAAAACCAGATCTTATTTTTATTTTCACTGACCCAAGATTTTTTACTTGGCTTTTTGAAATTGAGGATGAAGTACATCAAATGTGCCCCATTGTTTGGTGGCATGTATGGGACAATTATCCGTATCCAAAATTTAATGATATGTATTATCATGCAACTGATAAGATAAACTGTCACTCTCATTTAACTTATACAATGTTAAAAGAAGAAAGCGTTCACGGGCATAAAACTTCTTTTATTCCTCACGCACTTCCTAATGAACTTTTTAAACCTCTCCCAACAGATTTGGTTGCTTTAAATAAAAAGACTTTGTTAGGAGAAGATAGACAAGACCATTTTGTTGCACTTTGGGTAAATAGAAATGCAAAAAGAAAAAGACCAAATGATGCATTAATGTCATGGAAGATCTTTTTAGACAATTTAGAAAAAGATCACGGGCACAGAAAAGCTACTTTAATTATGCATACTGAGCCTACTGACAATGAAGGACCCAATCTTTTTGAAACATCAAGAATGCTAGGGTTAGAATCTAATGTTTTCTTTTCAAGAGACAGAATAGATTTTGAAAAAATGAATGTGATATACAACATATCAGATGTTTGTTTTACGCTTTCATATGCAGAAGGATTTGGCCTATCAACTCTTGAATCAATGATGTCCGGGACTCCTATTGTTGCAGCTACGACAGGTGGACTTACACGTCAAGTAGTTGACCACAGAGATCAGAGTCATAACGGTGTGGCTGTCCCTATTGCTCTAAGAACTCTAGTGGGAAGTCAAGGGGTACCTTATATTTATGAAGACTACGCAAGTAATGAATCTATAGCAGCTGGTCTAAGAAAGATTTTTGACTTAAATCCGCAAGAAAGATTGCTATTGAGCAAGAAGGTACACGATTATGCTCGTGAAGAATTTTCTTTGCAAAAAACAGTTGACCTGTGGCACCAAAGCATGCTTGACGTAATTAAAGAATTCAAGTCTTACAAATCTTGGGAAAAATTTACTTTTTGAGGAATAAATGAAAAACGTACTTATAAGAGCACCTCTACTTACAAACAGCGGTTATGGAGTACATTCAAGACAAATATTTGAGTGGCTTCTTACTAAAAAAGATTTAAATGTACATGTGCAAGCTTTGCAGTGGGGAGCAACACCCTGGATAGTAAATCCAAATACTGAAGAAGGCATTTTTGGCGAAATTATGAAAAGAGCCTCCAGTATAGAAGGTAAAAAGTTTGATTTAACTTTTCAAGTACAACTACCTGATGAATGGGACTCTAACTTAGGCAAGTTTAATGTAGGCGTAACTGCGCTAGTAGAAACAGATAGATGTAATCCTGCTTGGTTTAATAAAATGATGAGTATGGATCAGATCATAGTACCTTCTGAATTTACTAAAGACGTTATTAGAAATACTTTTGGGTCCACTTTTGATAAAAAAATACACGTAATTGCTGAATGGTTTAACACCGATTTGCTTTTAAAAGACAGCGAACTAAAAAGAAATAAAGACGAAAGGTTTAAGTTTGATACAAAATTTAATTTGCTTACAATAGGTACCCTAACATCAGCAGACGTAGATTCAGACAGAAAAAACTTAGTTAATACAATTAAATGGGCTATTGAAGCGCTCGATGGTGTAAAAGACTCGGGTATTGTTGTTAAGACATGTCTAGGAAGAGGTTCAGTCAAAGACAGAGCAATGACAAAGTCTGCAATATCACAAATAGTAAAAGCTTTTAGAAAGTCTGAGTTTCCTAAAATTCACCTAATTCATGGAAATATGACAAAAAAAGAAGTAGCTTCTCTTTATAAAGTAGGAAGTATTAAAGGGTATGTATCTGCTACAAGAGGTGAAGGTTATGGTCTCCCGCTAGTAGAAGCAGCAGCTGCGGGCATTCCGGTCATTGCAACAAATTGGTCTGGGCATTTAGACTTTTTAAGTGACAAATTTTTAAAAGTTGAATATGATCTAAAGCCTGTTGTTGAAAAAAGAGTAGATGGAAGAATATTTGTAAAAGGCGTGCAATGGGCTGAACCTCGAAAAAAATCCTTTATTGATGCCATAGAAAGCCTTAGGAAAGATTATCGTACACACGAAGAAAATGCAAAAAGTCTCAAAAAAGACGTCAATCGATTATTTTCTAAAGAAAAGATTTGTAAAAAATATGATAAGTTTTTCAAGGAGCATTGTTAAAAATGGGATTAATAGAAATACTTACAATTTGCGTAGTTATACTTTCAGCTTCTCTTGCATTTTGCCTCTATAAACTTTTTAGGTTTTCTATGATCTTAATAAATCTAGAAGATTCAATAGAAGAATGTTTAGACATTCTTGACGAAAGATTTAAGAATATTTCTGAAATTCTAGAAATACCTGTATTTTTTGATTCTATGGAAGTAAGAAGAGTAGTTAATGAATTGAGAATATCAAGAGAAGCTTTGATTAATGTCGCAAACAAACTGACTGAAAGTTATGGGAGAAAAATTGAAATTAAAGAAGATGAAAGCGGACCGACGCCGCAAGAAGTCTAAACCTTATTTTGGTGTAGACGTTCATGATGCGATAGTCGAATATCAAAATACTGTCTGTGAAGAAGAAAAGCATGAAATATATCAGAATCAAATAAAGAATGCTTTTGAAAAATTATCTGAAAATCTAATATATATTTACGGATTTAGTAGAGACCCTGATCATTTTTGTGTACTCAAGTCAGACTGTGTATCTTTTTTATACGAGACCCTGTATAAATTTGATGCTTCTCAAGGTAGCAAAGCTTTTTCTTATTTCAATGCATGCGCAAAAAACCACCTTTTAGCAGGTGCTAAAAAAACTCAAAAGAGTAAAATAAGAAATGTCTCTATAGAAGATCTTCAAAGCTTGAGTAGTGTTGAAAAGGAAATGATAGAATCTTATAAAATAATTCCTTCTCAAGATGATCTATTCATTAAAGAAGAAGACAAAGTTATTCTAAGAGAAATGCTTAGAAAGATTAAAAGTAAACCGCTTAATGAAAATGAAAAGCTGTGTATCAATGCAGTAATTACTCTTTTTGGGAATATAGAAGAATTAGAGTTTTTAAACAAGCGTGCAGTTTTTGTTTACTTAAGGGAGATATCCGGTCTTAATCCTAAGCAATTAAGCTCTTCACTTTCTAATATTAGAAAATATTATAAAGAGATAGTTAAGAACGATGATCACTTTATTTTATTTGGATAAAAAATGAATAAAAAAGAAAAATCTGTTGAAGATAAAATCAAAGATTTTGCTGACCTTTTAGATGAACTTGAAAACACGAAAGACAAAAAGAAAATGCTCTGGAAAGAGGCATATAGAAATGCATTAAATGATAGAGAATCAGCATCTATTTTAGTAGATGATATTCTTTTACAAATACAGGGTAATCTTACACATCATCAGCAATTTGGTACAATTACAACAAAATATCTTGAAAGAATGTCAAAGTCAAACGATCAGATTTTAAGATTGGCAGAATTAATTTCAAAAGAAGAAGAAGTAGCTAATACAGTATCTCCCGATGATATTTTTAAGGAGATATCAGAATGAGAAGATGGAGCCTAAGAACGCTTAGAAACGAAGCACAAGGCGGATCAGGTGCTGATCTAAGCTTAGAAAAAGATTTAGAAGATAATGTAGCAAGATCTTCTTTAGAAGAAGGTAGTAGATCTACATTTAAGGTAGGTATTGTAGAAGAAGTGATATCTAATCCTTATGACTATTTCTATAGACCCTTAGGAGACGGATCAAAAACTGCTAATGGAAAAACTATTACAGTGGGAGATGCTTTTTCTGGAAGAATAAAAAAAGATGACAATGACAATCCAATACAAACACCTTATTTAAATTCAAGTGTAGTTGACTATGCGCCTGCAAATTCAATTTCTGTATTTTTAAATGAACAAATTTCTGGAGGTGCATCAGGAAAAACAATCCTTTGTTTTCCTTTCTTTTCTTCTCACATGATGATGCCTGTTAAGCCAGGAGAATCTGTCTGGGTTATAAAATTTAATGAAAATATTTATTACTGGATTTGCAGACAGCCTTCATTTAGACAAGTTGAAGATACAAATTTTACGTTAGGACAAAGAGAAGAAGCGATTTCAAATGTAGGCTCATCAACAGATGAAAATACTTATACGCACTTTTTAGGCGGGTTTTCGAAAGGTAATTCAATAAATGTACAAAGAATTTTAAATTCTTCTATAGCTTCCGGAGAAGAGTTTACAGGGGAACCTGTTCCTAGACAGGTAAAGGATTGTGGAGACTTTTTAATTCAAGGATCTAATAACTCACACATATATCTAGGAAAAGAAAAATTCGAAGAACCAGGAACAACAGCATCGCAAGAAGAATTTACGACTGTATCTAGTCAAACTGATGCAAATCAATTTAGAAAGCCTACATCACCTGCCATTGATTTGTGTGTATTGAGAAAAGCCAAAGAAATATTTGAATTAAAAAGTTTAACTAGATCAAATGAAATCAGCGGAGATAGCATTAGCGTAGAAGGCTCCGGATTATCAGCTTCTGCAGGATCGCAAAATCCCCCTGATGCAAGATACTATGAAAATGAAAAAACAAGAGACAAATTAGGAAAAGAAATCTTTGAAGAAGAATTCTATGATTCTGATATTTATAATTGTACTGCGCGACTTTATTTGACAAATGCCAGCTCCATTGATGACATACTGTTTTCATCAGATTATTCAAAAGAACCAGATTTATCTGCTTCACCGCAAGACCTGACAGGTGTAGGTGATTTTGGAACGCTTGCAGCAATAAGCACAAATACAAGAATTGTAGGAACTGAAACAATTAAAATACACAATGTTGCCGGATCAAGTGGGATACAATTCACTCCTGACGGCGACGTCATTATATTTGCAAACGAAGAAGGCGGAGCCAAAATTGTTTTAGAATCAGGAGGAGATGTTAGAATAGTTCCAGGAGTAAATGGAATTCTTAAACTAGGAGCTGATGATGCTGTAGGCGGTTTAGTTGCTGCTGCAGACTCTTTAAGAACATTAGGAAATGTTGAGGCTCCAACAATAGTTACAACAGCAGGTGGCCTTGTTGCTGTTCCTGAGCAACCAAGCACGGGTACATTTAGCAACAAAGTATTAATTGCTGTTCCTTCTATTTAAAAGGAATAATAATGCCTTTGTCAGGAACATTAGCAACTTTTGGAGATGAAGAATCTTGGAAGACTAGATACCAACAAGAAGTTGTTAAGGTATTAGAAACAGGAGGAGGAGATGTTTTCGGTGTACCTATACCGCTTCCTCTACCCATGCCAGAAGTAGGAGCAGCTCAGTCTGAAGCTGTACAAGAAAAAATTAACAATGGTGATCCCTTTCCTATTCTTACAGGTGGTTTTTATGCTTCTGTAGAGGCAATTGATACTATTCTTCCGCCCGGTCCAAATAATCCTATTGGTTTTACAGATCCAACAAAGCCAATTGAGCCAATCATACCAGAGTTTTTAAATTTACTTTTTGATATAGGGATAAATGATCCTATTCCTTGGTTTTTGGAAAATATAGAAGCAATATCAGATCTTCCGTGGGATAAATTATCTCAATGTGAAAATGAAGAATTTGCACAAGGTCTTTCTGAAATCGATGATAGAATTAATACAAACGACCTTCCAGAAAAACTAAAAGCTATTTGTGGTTTATCAGTTCCTGACATTAGCTTAGAGTTTCCTCCTCAAATAGACTTTCCTTCATTTGACTTTGATTTTGCAATAGACATAGACTTGCCTACGCTTGATCCTTTTTTAAGTTTAAACTTGGAATTTCCGGCTTTAAATTGGGTACCAATACAAATAATGCTTGGTATTATCGATGCTTTAATTGCGCTCATATCAAAAATAGGAGAATTAATTTTAGAACTTTTAAAAGGCATAGTTAATTTTTTGTTAGCTGTAATAGAAATAGTTATCAATATCGTCTTAGAAGCAATTGCATTAATATTGGAAGTTTTAAAAGGTGCAATTTTATTTGTTGCATGTATAATTGCAATGATTAAACTAGTCATTATTGCTTTCATAACAGCCTTTGTCGGTTTTATGGTTGATAAAGGACTAATTTCTTTTGGTACTGGATCACTTCTAGGATTAGAATAGAAAATTAATTAACAATATTTTCTACCGACGAATAATTATAATGAGGGTAAGATGGCAAGCTTTAGTTTTAAAAGTTCTGGTACGAGAATAAGTGATAGAAGTGTTTCTACTGAAAAATTTACAAAAAAGCAGAGAGATATTGGTATTAAAACGCCTCTTAAGAATTCACAAGGTCACCAAATATTTGATATGCATCAAGACCCTGCTGACCAGATTAAAGATAATTTAAGAAATTTAATATTAACAAATTTTGGAGAAAGATTAGGTTTGTATGATTTCGGAGCTGATTTGAGTGCATTAGTTTTTGAGTTTACAAATAATCCAGCAGTTGAATCAGAAATATCAGAAAGAATAGAGACTGCAATTCAAAAATATATGCCCGGTATTCAAATAGAATCAATAAGCGAAATTGATCTAGATAAAAATGAAAAAGAAGAAATTAATAGATTAGGTCTTGCAAAAATTAGACTTAGAATTGTATATCAAATACCTAGTGCAAGAATTGGAAATCAGTCAATTGACGTAACCTTGCAAGGCGGGGGATGAAATGGCAAAAAATATTAAAAAAGACATTCAAAAACAAAAAGATATATCTTATACTAGCAGAGACTTTGAAAGTCTAAGAAACGATCTAAAAAGATTTGTAGGAACATACTACAGAGATGTTTTGCTAGACACGACAGATACATCACTGGCAGGTATGTTAATTGATGTTGCTGCTTATGTGGGTGATGTTACATCTTTTTATCTAGACCACCAGTTTAATGAAAATTCTTTAGAAAAAGCTGTAGAAACAAGAAACATAGAAAGGCTTGTAAGAGAAGCGGGTGTCAAAATACAGGGTAAATCACCTGCGATCGGATTTTTAAACGTGTCTATTGTAATCCCTTCAGTTCTCTCAGAAGGAGAATATATTCCTGACGTCAACAAAATACCGAAGATAAAAGCAGAGTCAATCTTTACATCAAGAAGAGGTATAAAATTTTATATGCCAGATGATGTAGACTTTGCTGAAACTGATTCAGCAGGCGATTTAGTTGCAAGTTATGAAATTAATCAAACATCTGCAGGTGTGCCTGTTGACTTTCTATTGACAAGAAGTGTCTTGGTAGTAAGTTCAAAACTAAAAACTCAAACTGTTAATATTCCAGATACTTTTGTACCTTTTAGAAGAGTAATAATTACAGATGCAGATGCAACAGAGATTGTTAGAGTAGTAGACACTGATGGTGAAGAATATTATGAAGTCGAATCGCTAACGCAGAGTACGATTTTTAAAAGAATGCCCAATAATAGATCTGATTCTCATCTTGCAGACGAAAGAATTAAATTAATACATGCGCCTAGAAGATTTGTTGCTTCTAGAGCTACGTCAAGCGGTCAATTGTCTCTTCTTTTCGGATCAGGAAATGAAGATGTTTTTGATGAAGATATTATCCCTGATCCGTCTGAACATGCCATCAGACTTTATGGTGACAAAAAGTCTTTAAATAAAATTACGATCGATCCAAATTCATTTTTGGGTACACAGACTTTAGGAATAAGTCCAAGAAATACTACTCTTACAATTTATTATCGGTCGGGCGGCGGGTTAGGTCATAATTCAGGTGTTGGAGAAATCAATACTGTTACAACGCTTTTGACAGAATTTCCTCCAGGTTCCGGAACCACAGAGGCGACGCTTATAAGAGCTTCTGCCACTTGCAATAACACAAAAACTGTAATTGGTGGCGAAGATGAACCTTCAATCGAGGCACTCCGTCAGATTGCACTCCTTAATAGAAATTCTCAAAATAGAATAGTAAGTCGTGAAGATCTTTTAGCAAGAGTCTATTCTTTGCCAAATAACTTTGGCAGAGTTTTTAGAGCATCTGTTAGAGACAATCCTAACAATCCGCAAGCAGCACAGCTTTTTGTATTGTCTAGAAACTCATCTGGAGACTTAATACTCGCGTCAGACACATTAAAAGAAAACTTATCCAAATACTTAAGCAAATTTAGAATAATAACCGACGCAATCGATGTACTTGATGGAAGTATTGTGAATCTAGGATTAGAATATACAGTCACACTAGGTCTAGATGCAATATCTTCTATTGTTATTGGAGAAATAAATAGCAAACTAACTCAATACTTTAATATAGAAAATTTTCAAATTGATCAACCTATTAAAATGGGAGAAATTGAAAATTTAATATTGAATACACCTGACGTAGAAGCAATTACCAGCTTGAAATTTAACAACAAGACAGGTGCAACAGGCAATAATGTATACTCCGGATACTTTTTTGATCCTACAAGAAATATAGATAGAGGCTATTTATTTCCACCAACAGGCGGAATATTTGAAATAAAATACCCGGGCGATGACATAGTAGGGAGGGTTTCATAATGTATAGAATTCTTTCAGCATCAAAAGACACTTATATTACAGATAAAATTATCAATTCAGCTTATAGAGCGACTGATGCTAACATGGGTCAAGCTGGAACCTTAGATCTTTTTAAAATTTATGATGAAAATACTCTATCAGGTCAGTCTGATAAACAAACAGAAATTTCTAGAATTCTTTTAAAATTTGATATTGCAGAAATTACAAGCATGAACAATGCAGGAAAGATTGATATCAATGATGATAGTTTTAAGTGTCTTGTAGGGCTTCATGATGTTTACGGAGGTCAAACTACTCCTGAAAATTTTGAATTAATCTTATTTCCTCTTTCAAAATCATTTGATGAAGGATCAGGATACGATGTTAGTGTCTATAGAGACATAGGAACATGTAATTTTATAACTGCATCTTATCGTAGAGGTGTTCAAACTTTGTGGACGAGATCGGGGGCAAGAGCATCAGGTTCGTTGGGAGAATCAAACATAGATGTAATTGTAAGCGGAACACTTTCTAGCCCGGGCGGTCCTACACAATATTCACTTAGCCCAACACAGTATTTTGAGTCAGGAGAAGAAAATTTATTAATAGATGTGACTAGAATAGTCTCGGGAACAGTATCAGGGCAGATTCCTGATCATGGGTTTCTTATAGGGTTTTCTGGAAGCTATGAGCAAAACGACAAGACATACTTTGTTAAAAGATTTGCTTCTAGAAATTCTTCAAACACAGCGATTAGACCCAAGTTGATAGTCAAATACGATGACAGTATACAAGATAATCACGAAGATTTTATATTTGACTCCACAGGATCCTTATATCTTAATAATTTTCATTTTGGAGTTCCTTCAAATATTTTAACAGGTGAGTCTGCAACTGAACTATCGGGTGAAAATGTTATGATACTTAAAATAGTCTCTGGTAGTTTTAAGAAAACTTTCGATGTGTCTCAAGCATTAAGAGGCAATGTGAGACTTCCAGGTGTTTACTCATCTTCTTTTGCTATTAGTAGCTTTTCTACAGAAAGTGTAAATGGAGACAGTCTTAAAAAGCATATAGAAGTTTCCGGATCAATTACTTTTGATGAAATATGGTCTTCTTCTGATGAAACAATTACATATCTTTCATCATCAATCACTGTTAATAAAAATGCAAGAACTGCATTTAATAATTTCCAGCAAAATATACTTGTAACAGTTACAAATCTAAAAGATGCCTATAAGCCAGGTGATGTAGTAAAAATCAAAGTTTTTTCTGAAGACAGAGATCGCCCAATTTCATATACTAAAACGCCTATAGAAAAGAAAAGTCAGATATATCATCAAATGTTTTATCGTGTAAGAGACTTTCAGACAGGTGATATATTAATAGATTTTGATACTGTTCATGGATCAACTAAGTTATCTACAGACTCTTCGGGTATGTATTTTGAGTTTTATATAGATGCACTACCAAGAGGAAGAACTTATGTTTTTGACTTTTTAGTTAAAAAAGCTGGTTTTGACACAATAGTAACTGATGCTGCATCAAAATTTAGGGTTGAATAATGTCAAACAAAAAAGCACTATTTGATAGAAACAAACCTAGCGGTATTTTTAAACCAAAGTTTAGAAATAGCTCATCAGATTATTTAAAAAAGCAAGACAATAATGATTATAGCTTGTCTATTCTTTCTGATACTAACATTGAAAGTAATGCATCTTTTAGATACGGAAATAAAAAAGACTTGGTTTCAACTCAACAGGTCAGAACTGATTATTCAAATTTTGTAAATCATACATTTTTTCATTCTGCTGTTGCAAATGTCAATGAGTCTTTTGATAAAATTGTCAACTTTTATCCTTTTAACGGAACAAACAAACAGATAGAAATTTTTGAAGATGAAATGACAGGATTTGAGAAGTATGTTCTAGATACGTTTCCTAAAAATGTAGGTTATCTAGTGTTCTCAGGTACACAAAAAGGAGAAGCGTCTTCAAATGGAACTTATATATCGGTAAATGATGCTGAAGGTTCAACTTACACTGCACTTTCTTCGGTCAAAAGTGCAAAAGGAGTTTTAGATCCAAAAGACAAACCTTTGACAATATCATTTTTTTGTAAGATTCCCGAAAAGATTAATGATAATCAAATAATTCTTCAAAAGAAAAGCTCTTTATCAAACAATATTACTGTTGCGCTTTCATCATCTGTATCTACGAGCGAAGCTGATATTTTATTTGGAATATCGTCAGGATCAAATTTTTCTTTTGTCTCTGGATCAGTAAGCAAAGGAGAGTTTGTAAGAATTGCAGCAATATATGATCCGGAAGGTGATGAAAAAACAAAACTTGTGATTGAAGATACAATATACTCTTCTAGCATGAGTACAGTTTTTGATTCTTTAAATTACTCCTCGGCTAATTTAACAATAGGTACAGGTGAACAGGTAAGAATAAACGAATCAATATTCACTCAACAAGAGACTTTTTCTGGTTCTATTGATGAATTTAGATATTTTCATTATGCAAAAAACGAAAAAGAGCTTCGTGAAGATAAATACACCAGCGTATATGCAAATGAAGATCTTAAGCTTTATTTTAAATTTAACGAACCGAGCGGTTCGTATTCTGCAAGAAGCGTAGTTTTAGACAGTTCAAAAAGCAATCTTCACTCAAAAATTGTTAACTATTTAGATAACTACTCAAGAGTAACAGGATCTGATAATCCTGTTAAAAATGAAATTATTTCTAGACATCCTATTTTGTTTCCCGATCATGAACTCGTTGAAAGTTTAAATACTGAACTTTTAACATCAGGTAGCGAATATGATGATGTCAATCCTAACCTTATTACAAAATTAATACCTCCTCATTATTTCTTAGAAGCTAATAACCAAGAAAACTTTAGTGAAATTCTAGGAAATTTAGGACAGAGTTTTTCACAAAATTCAAACAACTTTCCTGGTAAAAAAATAAGTGAAATTCCTAGCGCTACACTCTTGGTGCAGTTTTTGCTTTCCTGGGCAAAGTTTTTTGATGAAATGAAGATTGTAGTAGATGCAGTTACATCTACAAACCACACAAATTATGAAGATTATGACACAACTCCCGACGTATTCTTAAAAAGAAGAGCAGAAGATCTTAATATAGAACTACCTAAACTTTTTTCATCGGCAGAGTTGTCACAACTGATATCAGGTGTCAATCTAACTGAAGATTATGCAAATGCTGCAATGACTCTAAATGAAATACAGAATATGATTTGGAGAAGAATTATATCAGACTCAGTCAATTCTAAACTTACAAAAGGCACAATTGACTCTATCAAGTCTGTATTTAGATCAGCAGGAATTGAACCTGATAATATTTTAACTTTTAGAGAATATGGAGGAGCTCAGCAAAAGTCACTTGAGGCTTCTAGAGAAGATAAGATTGATGTGATAGGTTTCTTAAACTTCTCAGGATCTAGAAATGCTTCTGTTGCAAGTTATGATGCACAAGGTTATCCTGTTGATAAAGTTCCTAGAATTAAATCTGGGTACCTCTCTGGTTCACGAATTGAACCCGGCAACCCAGTCATTGGCGGTACTTTCATTTCAGGTAAAAGTAATAATGAGAATGACGGTTTGTTTACTAGTGGATCTTTTACATATGAAGGTTTGTACAGATATACTCAGCCTGCTTCTGGATCACAAAGCTTGATAAGGATTCATACCACCGGGTCAGATGAAAATGTTATTTTGAATTTAGTATCTGATACTGATAATTCTCTTAACTTGTTTGCAAGAGAAACAAGCGGTGGAAATGTAAGTCACTTATTTTTAACAGGTGTTAATATTTACGATGAAGATGTTTGGCACATTTCTTTTGGCTCTAGAGGATCTCATGACATTGGTGAAACAGATCGATCCCAATATTTTCTAAGAGCAGCAAAGCAAGAAAGTGGCGATATTCTAGAATTTTATCAAACTTCTTCGCATAGGCTAATCGAACACAACTCTGTCTTGAAAAATATTTCTGCTAATAATAAAAGTGGATCATTTTTAATAGTAGGGCAGCAAGATTTTAGCGGATTTGGCGCTGGATTCTTAAATAATGCAACAAATACTCTGGCTCAAAGCTCGAGCTTTGACGGCTTAATAACTAATTGTCTTTTT
>Ga0099850_1000344_pt1 | contig 20699 bp, 3 predicted proteins | sample CB_VirMetaG_5_FD_79182 | JGI IMG/M metagenome (GOLD analysis project Ga0099850, IMG submission 79182) | Freshwater to marine saline gradient viral communities from Chesapeake Bay - CB_1508_1D Viral MetaG | ecosystem: Environmental > Aquatic > Marine > Coastal | place: USA: Chesapeake Bay... | reverse complement strand
TCCACTTCCTTCCGATGTTCTGTCAGTGATTGTTGTGCTTGCGAGAGATACAATAGTTCCAGAATCATTATAGTAACTAACCGCTGCACCAACTTGGAATGTCTTAGATGCTCCCTTTTCTCCTTGAACATTTGAAAGATAGAGAGTGTCCAATCCAGTAATGGAATCAATTGAAATTCTTGCATCTCTTCCCAGAGTTGTAATAATTCCAACAACATCTCCAACCCGATAACCATTTCCGGCAGCAGTTGTTCCAGCAATTCCAGTAATAACTCCATTAGTTGCTGTAATACTCAATTTAAGTCCAGATCCATTTCCAACAATAGTTGTGGTTTCTAAATCCGTTGCTGTTACATAATTTTCTCCGCCATCAGTAATGCTGACGTTGGAAACGGAACTTCCTTGTCCAACGATATAACCATATCCAAACCCATTAGATCCTGAAATCTTTCTTCCAACTGTCAAAATACCAATATTACCATCTCCGGCAGAAATGGTTGAAATTCCAAGAGTTGTTGTTTTTGGTAAAGTTGTAATTGGATTATTATTCAGTTGCTCTACATATCCATTACTCTCATCAAGTGGAGGATTGTAGAAGAATGCTGTTCCAACTTTGGAAGTAAATTTAGCTTTGTAGAGTTTAAATTTGAGGTCTTGATCTTGACTTGGAGTCCAAATAGTCCCGTTTTGAGACTTGAACAAACTTCCCAAAGCAAATTGTTGAGCATAAATGACCGCTTCAGAATCGGGTAAAGTCTGGGTACTAATGGTCTTTTCACCCATTTTTGCCGTCCAAACTTCATATTCATCTGTTGTTTCTGAAACTAATACTACCGCATATTCTTTTCCTGGAGATAGATAAATTGGATAGTCAAAAGTAACCATAGTTGCAGTAGTTCCATCCTTGGAAGTACTGACATTAGATGGTTTTAAAGTAACAGGATTTCCAACAATTTTCTTAGTAGGCGATCCCAGTTTAACCGTTCTTATTTCTACTCTAATAGGATCATTACCTTTTGCAGGTTTTTTGGAAAAGAATAAATCTAATGCAGTTAAAAATGCTCCATTAGCATCATCATTCTGACCATTAATGTCTGGTTCTTCAATATTTCCACCAACACTAAAAGTTTGTGCTAATGGATTATAGTAATTATTTGTAGTTTTTATTAACTTATTTTTTTGATTTAATGTTGCTCTAAGTTTGGAGGTGTACTCTACTTCTGCAGTGGATATTGTGTTACTTCCATTTTTTGGAATTTGATTTGTTGAACTACTTGTTAGTTTGTATGTTTTAGTTCCAGTAGTAATTCTTACTGTTGGAGGTGGAGTTGTATTTGGATCTCTTAAGAAGAATGAACCTATTAGATCACCAAATTCATCACTAATAAGACGAAGATTTTTTACATATGCTACTGCACCACTAGTTTGACCAACTAATTTCGCACCAGTAACAACATATCCGGAATATTTACCTTGCGATTCTTCTGATAATGCAAGAGTATCAACGTTTAATACTTTTGACGATTGGCTATATCCAGTAGATAACGATTTATCAGTAACATATGGATTTAATTCAAAAGTTGTCGTTGGTGAATTGTAAGAACCTGTCTTATGGTTTGCACTACAAACTCTAAAACTTATAATAGATTTATTATCGTCATAACCAATTACAGTTTCACCAACTTCAAATACACCAGAAGAACCATAAGTTTTTAAAGTATTATCTGTTGCGATTTCTAATAATTTTGGTATGAAATCAACTCCAGATTCTCCATCAAGGAATTGATAGAATTGTGTTGACGGAAGTAAATTAGTCGCCAAGAACTGTGTATTTCTGGAACGCATGTATTTGGTGCTTCCAGAAAAAGTAAATACTCCCTTAGGTAATTTGACAGTTTTTACCCAACTATCATTTGAAGGAGATAATTTTACAAATCCCTTATAAGAAACAATATTAAATGGATTTACATTTTCAGATTCTGTTGCTAAAGATTGTTCAATCCAACCAATATTTTGATATTTTAAAGTAATTGCATCACCAGTTTTTTGAACATTAGAATCTAAAAGATTGAAGTTTTGGGAAAAATCTAATGTTTCACTAGAAACATCTGTTTGAGGTGCAATTTGACTCTTTAATGTATTTCTACTGATTATTGGTGTCAACTCTTGCTCATCTGGATCTACTTGTATAGAAGATATGTCCAAATTAATTAATGAGTCATTCTTAAAATCATCAACAAAAAATCCTGTTTTAAATTTCGAAATGCCATTAACATCTTGTATTTGAGTTGCCTGAGCACCAAGTTCTAATAGAGATAGAGAAGTAACTTTCTCAAGATTTTCAATTCTATCTTCAAGACTTCCAATATCTCTCATTGTATATCTTCTATTATCTACCAAAGAAATAGAAGCATCATCTGGATTGTAAAGATATGCTGGAAGTTTAATTGTTCCCAAATCCATTAATTTATCTGGATTTGAATTTACAGGTGCCTTAGGATTTTTACCAGAAATTCCTCTTTGAACGATAAAATTACCAAAGGTATCTAATAAAACTTTATCAATTCTAGGTAAGTAATAAGAATATCCTATAGATGACTGCTCTTTTGGTTTTAGGACTAACTTTGGCAAAGTTCCAAAATTTCTGGAATCAAAGTCAAATGGTGATTTGTCAATATCAGTAAACTGTGATACTCTTGGTCTGAAGTCCAAAGTATCTGTTGCTCTTACTTTATTAGGACCAATTTCGGGAATATCTTTCAAAAATCTATCATTATCATAACTAAGAACAGTATATACATCACCGTTATCACCACTGTTGACCGTATAATGGTCAAATATAACCTTCAACCTTCTTGAGGGGATAGAAGAACCTAACTTTCTTGTAAGTTTTGAATAATCGTAATATTGCTCTTTCTGACCCTTATCCAAATCAAATGCTGAGGTTACATCCTTATATAAACCTAAAGTTACTGATTGAATACTGGTTGTAACATTACTTTCTTCAAAGGTTACAGATTGTCCAGAAATGAATTTGCCTTGATTCAAATAAACAATTTCAATTTGAGATGCTGTTGGTTTCGAAACAACTCTAGCAATAGTGTTATTGGTAGAACTTGTAATATTTTCGCCAATAACTGCATTTGTTACAATTGAAGTATCTGCAAATTGTAATCTAGTTAATGTTGCATCAGAAGTTCCAAGGGATTCATAAACTGCCAATACTTTTACTACATCTGGATAGTTTAGAGAAATTTCTTCGTCTTGAACTCTCAGACCATAATTTGTATTGTAAGTAAGTCCATCATTAATTGAAGTATTAACACCTACACCAGATTCTTTATTTTTAGAATAAACTACATCAAGAACTGTGCTTCTGGTATAATTTTTGATCTTACTTTGTATTTGATTTTTGACCGTTGTAACATTAACTACAATATTTATTTCACTTCCTGTAAGACCTTTTATTGTAACCTCATCATTAGTTAAATCAAAAGCATCGGAAGTTACTGTTCCAATACCACCACCACTATAGTGAACAGAATATCTTTGATTGTTGAATGCTTTTAAAGAACCTTGGAGACTTGTTCCATCAAATTCTAATACGCCACCAGGATCTGTGGTTTCTCCTGTAATTTGTTCAGAAATTTCTAAGGTTGAATTTGTAAGAACTACCGATTGAATATTTTTCTCAGGAAGTTCTGTATAAAGATAACCAGCATCTTCATTCTTTATGACTGGAATACCTAGTTTAATATTATAAGTGCCATTTGTGAGTGTTCCATTATAAACACCAGAAACACTAGTGAGAGTTGTTAGCGTTAATGAAGTAGTATTATTTGCAGATACTCTACTAAAAGTCTCATCAGCATCAGATGTTTTTTGATATCTGATAATATCTCCTACTTTAATGCCAGTAAATATTTTTCCTGGACTTATCAAAGTTCTCGTGCTTCCAGAACCACTGATAGTTCCTTCCGTAATGCCATTTGGCAAAGCAAAAGTATCAAGTAAAGAATCTGCAGTAAATGCTGGATATCCTGCTACACCAGTTTGAGAAACTGATTTAATATCTCTAGTTCCATAAACGATCGAAGAACTGACTGTTGCAGAAGCATCAATACCATTAATAATCAACTGTTCTCCAGAAGAGAATGTTCCTGAAGTTTGTCTTAAGGAAATAGTGCTGCCAGTACCAGAATCTACGGCATATCCACTAGCACCACTACTCTTTCCTTTAACGTAGGTTGAAGTTGTAAATCCCAATGGACCTACAGGAGTATTTAACGTAAGTGACGTATATGTTTGAATATCATATAAGTATAAGTCCCAATTTGTTGAATCATCTTCATATACGGTGTCAGTTAGATTGAAAGTATATACTCTAGCATCTCCAACTTTTGTTCCAGCACCAGCAAATTGGTTATAGAGTTCTACTGCTCCCTTTTGTTGTGGCGCTCCAGATACGTTATTAACTCTTAAAACATTACCCATTTCAAATGAAATGTTTTCTAGAGTAATAGTTTGAGTATCTCTTGGTTTTTCAACATCAACAACAGTATTGGATACCTTTTCTACATTATATCCACCAACATAAGCTTCTCCTGGAGAGAATTTTACGCACATCAAATCATCTGATGGAGTATTATTCTGATCAGTTGACTGTGTGTTTAAGAAAAGACCATCATTTCCTAATTTATCATTTAATGAATTATGAACAGAAATATCAAAATCTTCTATTGAATAATGACCGGACTCTTCATATGTTCTTTCCGCAAGAAAATCTTGAATTTTGTTGAATTCTGTTTTTGTATTAATTTTTTTAATCTTACCATTTTCTAATCTAAGTAATTCTATAAAATCAGTATCATTTGTATCACTTAATAATTTTTTAGTCAATGTAAGATTAATTTTTAATCTATCTGCTCCAGGAGCTGCAAAATTTGAAAATCCCTTTGCATTATCATAGAGTGAAGAGTCATCTTTTGCATTTATGAGCAACTCTTCAATTTTTAAACCAACTCTATATGATGGTGTATTAGTATAATTATCTAATATGATGGTTTGTTTTGCAACATTTACAAAATAACCCCTAATAAAATATATTCCTTTCCCTATTGATGCCGCAGAACCAATCGAGGTTGCATTTAAACTAATTAAACTTGCAAAGGGTGTTCCTGCATTGATTGTTGTATTTCCATACGTTACACTTTCATCAGCAACAAGTGCTTCGCCATCTTGAAACTGTGAAAAAGTGAAATTATTACTAGAATTTAAATATTTGACATATAATGTCAAATTTTGTACTGTCGCCCCATCAATAAAAGCAACTAATTGAACTTTTGCAGTTATCCCTGATACTTCCCCCCTTATCGTTTTACCTACGTAATTGCTAATGTAGGTTGAAACATCTATTCCAAAATTTGAAGAGTTTATCTTTACTGCATAAAGTTGACTATCATAGGATATATTTCCAGGAGATACTATCGAACCATCTTTAAAAATATTACTTCCGAAAGATTGAACTTGATTTTGTAAAATAGATTGGAGAGATGTTAATTCTCTTGCTTGAACTGGAAATCCTGGCTTGAATAAGACCTTATAAAAATTTTTGTCCGCGTCAAAATCATCAAAATATGGATTAACGTTTAAGTCTGTTTTTTGTGCCATCTTTTTTAGAATTCCAGAATGATTTTAATGTCTTCTTTTTGTCTTACGTTTCTTTGTACAGTTGGTCTATTATCGATGTAAATAATATCACCTGTCTTTTTATTTATCTCTGGATTTGCAAGACCTCCAGTAAAATTAACCCCCAAATTAAATCCATTATAAACACTTCCAGTAAATCCAGAAGAAACAACAGTATTGGTAGTGTCTGGGAAAGTTATAGGACTTGTATTATTAAAATCTACAATTTTTGATTCAACACTTACAATATTCGAATCAGTCTGGTCCAAATCATTAGTGAAATACAAAGATCTATCTTGGTAGTATTTCAAAACTTTTGTATCACTATCATATGAAGCAATATAACCCTTTGCAATATTTGTCTCTGATTGTGTTTGTGTTATTCTTTGTCCAATAACAGGAGATCCAGAATATCCATCATCTAACTTTATTGCAAATAAAGAGGAATATGAAGATCCAGTAAAGTTAATAGTATCGGAAGAATACTGTTTTGGATTTTTTACTATTCCTACTTGAGCAAATCTAGTATTAGTAGGGAAATCTCTGGTAGAATCATCGAACCTGGCATAAACTAAAACTCTGTCAGCACCCAATTCTTCATAAATGTCATATCCATGACCTTTTGATGGTGGGATGATTGGAATAAGTTTTGCTGGAGGAGAAGCTATTGTTCCACTTCTTTGAAGATCTACAACTCCCCAAGTATATTCTTTACCACCAGAAACAACATTAGTATCTGTAATTACACCGTTTACTGTTGTTATTTCTACCTGTGCACCTTCACCATCACCTAAAATATTATATACACCATCAGTATATCCACTTGTACCACCAGATTCTATGTAAACTTTTTTAATTTGGTTATTATTTACTCCAGAATCTCCACCATTTCTTACTCTTAATATTTCTGGATCTGTTGAAGATTCCCAATTATTAGGAAGAATAATGTATTCTGAAGAATCAAATTTTACAATATCACTTGGTGGAATTGTGAACAAATATTTCCAAAGATAACCATCATTTCCCGCAGGAAATGGTGCTAAATCTGTAGAAGTTGGTTCGAATTTGGAACTCTCTCCCTTCAAACTCGTTTCAGAAGAACCATTGTCAATGCAAATATAAACCCTAAAATCTTTATTAACAACATAATAATTAGAATCATAAAGTCTTAGAGATTCTGAATTTGGAGTTCTATTGTTGGCACTATAATCATGCCTATACATGTCATAACGAGTATTGGTAGTCCATTCTACTTTTCTTATTACTCTTCTAACATTTTCGGATGTAATTCTTTTCCCGAAAAGTGATGTGTCCCTGTAATGAGACATATATTGCAAATTATCCGTTGGATTTGGTGGAGTTTCTCCATCATCACTCCAAATAGTGGATCTACCAAATCCAGGATTGGGAGACTCTGGATTTGATAAACCCAAAAATACATAATAAGAATTATTCGAATCTAAAACAGAATCTACAAAATTACCTGCATTAAAAATTCTAAATTTATCTGTTACTAAAGCAGACATATTGATAGTTTTTTAGATATTTATACAGATTTTGAGAGATTAAATAATATAAATTGATCCTTTACCTCTTAATGTTTCGGCACCACCTCTTCTCATAATTACGGGATATGTAGACAATCCAGAAACAACCCTTCCTGTTACGCCTATTGCAATTGGATTCAATCTTTCTAAATCTGAAGTATTTGATAATCTACCCCAGGAAAATCTTCCGACAGGATACTCAACACTTCCTGTTGTGTCAATGCCACTCAAGTTTGAATTGGAATCTACATAACAAGTGATAATTCCAGTTAAACCTCCAGTACTTGATATTGATTGGATGCGATAAATGTTGTCAATGTTGGTGGTTCCTATTGCTATTACATCAACATCAGCGGAATTAATAGAAGTAACGCCACTTCCAACATTCGTATTTGACACATAAATTGGATAACCAACCTGAAGATTCGTTATATCATCAATTAAAAATTCAATTCCCAGTTGTGGAGATGTGGTTGATGATATTCCAGTAATATTTCCTGTTGTTCCTTGAATTGTTGAGAAATTGGTTATAGATTCGACATAAGAGACAGGATCTGTTGTTCCAAAACCGACTGATACCTTATCAACAACTAGTCCATCAAATGGAGTAATGTCAATATTTTCATATCTGAATAATGTTACATCATCAACAAATATTTCTTTATCTGTAATAGAAATATCACCAATGACATTTGCCATTGGATGTATTACCGCTTTGAGTGAATCTCTTGCCTTTGATACAATTTCGCCGCCAATTATTTTGTCGGATTTTTGTTTTATCCATAATAAAGGTTTGTTCTTAGTCTGATCAGATTCTATTCCAGGACCAATGTATGGATTAGTTTCAAATTTATCAGAGAAAGTTAAATCTGTTATAGTTCTCTTTTCTTGGGCAACAGAATCTTGAACGTAATTATTTTTTAAGACCTGAACATCATCACCTACTTTGATTGTTTCATCAACTTCTTCACTTGTAATATCAGAATCGAGACCTTTATAGAAGTAAATTGTTACTCTATCATCTATCTTCGGTGCAGTTGTGAATATAACGGATGTTCCTCCTCCAAATATGTACGCCTTTTCGGGTTCCTGTATGATACCATTGACAAAAACTAGTAAGCAACTTGCTAAATTTGTTCTACTATCTTCTTCTGCCTGAATACTTCTTAAATCACCATTATAGAATAGTGGGAAAGTAGTTCTTTTACCATCTTGGTAAGGTGCAATACTATCAATTAAGTCAAGTTCACCAAATTCCCAAGATGCAAATTTGTCAGTATATGTTTCAATGACTGTTATTTCAAAATCTTCTATAGGAGATGCTAATCTCGCATCCGTAACTAATCCCACTGGTTTGAATACATCACCTCTCTGGAAAGAATATCCAGTTTTTGTAAATTCAAAATCTGTAACACCAAAATAAGTCTTCCCCACTCCAGTTTGTCCAACAGTACCTACTTTGAGACTCATAGAAAGACCAATACCAGTAGTTGTTGTTGCACCAACACCAAGTCTAGAAACACCTATTATTGGCAGATTTTCGTAAGATGGTTGAGAAACAAATATTGATGGATTAGTATACCCAGCACCTGGACCAACTATGTTAAACGATAACGTTCCACCAGCACCAACAGTTGCTGTAATTGTTGCTGCTAATCCAGTGTGACCAGTTTCAGTAACAGCGACACTTACTGCACCATAATAACCAGAACCATAGGAACCCAAAATAGGTGCCGTTGTTATTCCTGTAATTGTTCCTCCTGCACCTACTATGGCAGTTACAGATGCTCCTACAAGAGGTGCGAAACCGAGTCCTGTAGTAGAACCATAGGAAACAATTATTCCTCCCCTTGGAGTTTCATTTATATTGACATCATAATTTGACGTATAGAACACTGCTGGATCGGTATCTGGTTTTGTTATACCAGAAAATACGACACTAGATATTCCTGGAGCAGGAGTCGTTGTCTCTAAAATTTTAATGGTTCCATTAATATTGTTTTCTGTTGACGGTTGTTGGAAAATACCGTTTATCAAAACAATGCCATTTCCACCAATCGTGCCAATTCCAGATGTATTTGCGCCACCAACCTGTAAAGTAAATGTTCTTCCAATTCCGTTAAATTGGTTTGAAATATCATCATATACTTTATTAGTTGTATAATCCGATCGTAAGAATACTCTTCCGGCGAAAGTAGAAGTTTCGAAATCTAAATTGGAACTATTTTTGTCAATTTGTGGATTTCCTCTCGGAGGTTCTACAAAATGTATTTCGTTTTCAACAATGTCATATGCACCACGATAAATGTCTACATTTACGGAAGAGTGATTAGTAGCAGAAGTTCCTACGAATCCCCTCTCAACAAAAACAAGATTAAATGAACCAGTATTTGTTATTGGACCAACACTTGTGGTCCCTAAACCAACATTATCTACTATTACATACTCATTTTCAATTTTTAATATATCTGATGGATTGATTCGGGATATATCATCCAATTCAAATAATGTTGTTTCAGTACCAATTGTTCCAGAAAGAGTTCTTGATTCACCACTATAAATTAAAGGATGTTGAATCAATTCGTCAATTGTGATAATAGTTTTGTTAACCTTGTTAACCATCTCAAATTGGTGAATATTTCCTCCACCAAGATCTGTAAATGTTACAGGTGTTCCACCTCTAGTTGTAGAAATTTGGAAACTATCATCATCAGTTACAATTGCAAATACTGTCGATGGAAGTGTATCGATAACTCCACTGGTCGGGTTGCTATATGTCATTGCAGTTGTAGCAATGCCGATAACTGATGATTTAGGTGTATAAATCAATTCTTCATTATTTTTGAAGAAATGGTTTGTTGAATTAAATACGCCTGTTGTTGAAATTAAGGCATTTGTATCTTGTGGGTCAAAAATTCTAACAAAAACAGGGAATGAGTTGCTAGTCAAATTAAACCTAGTTCTATTAATTCTAGTTCCATTGATAGAATTGAAGAATCTAACTTGTGTTTCTTCTTCAATTTTTCCATATTCGAGCGTATTTGGAATATTAATCACATCTAAATCAGTGTAAAATGCCTGACTAAATGCTGAGATTTCTAAGTTGTATGATGAATACTCCGATTCGGGTGTAAATGTTAAATCTAAATCAGAACCTGAAATATTTCCTCCAAAAGTTCCAATTCCAAGACCAGTATCAAAAGTTCCAATTCCACTTACAGAAAGTAATGGAGATTGATGCACATATACATCATTTCCATCTTGAATCATCAGTACTTGATGAACTGCCTTTGTAGATCCTATACTCACTTCAACAATAGACTTGACTGCATTAAAGAAATTTTTATTAAGAGATATTATAGTTGTTGTACCCACTCCAGTTGCATAATCCGATTGATAAATTATTGTTCTTTCAGATCCAGATGTTTGCCTATCACTCTTAAATCTGTAAGTTGATTCTCCTAAAGAAGTAGTTCCAAATCCAACTATTTTCGCTCTAACTGTGTTTGTATTTGATGAAATATTTTCATAATTTAAATATAATTTACCTTCAGATATATCAGATTCAAATGAACCAATAGAATCTGATGTAAATGTTGAATTTGTAAAATCTGAATCTGAGTAATATTCTGATATGAATGAATTTGTTCCAATTCCAACGACATATAGTTCAACAAAGTTTATTTCATCGGTGGCATTATCTATTACTTGAACATTTGCATACATAGATTCAAAATTATTTGAATCTAATTCGGCAATAGATGTAGATGTATTTGGTCCTACAACTTTGTTGGAACTAATGAGATCTATAAATCCAATAGAAGTAGTTCCTACTCCAGATAAAGATGATGTATAAGAATTTTTAATTAATTTTAAATCATAGTCAGTATCATAAGCATTAACAGGAACAAATCTCAAATAAGTATCACCAAAGTCGTCCCCAAATAATTCAAAGTCTCCATAAGAGGAATCGCTATTTTGAATATTTGCTTTTTGTATGATAAACTGGTCATCTCCAGTATTCAAAGTTATTAGTTCCGTGAACTGAACCTCAGTATTACTTACATTAGTAACTCTAATCAAATAATTATTGTAAGAATCGGAATTGTCCAATTTTTGGATATTTAGAAATTCACTAGGTTCATCCTCGTAGTAAGAGAATAAATTGCTAATATCATCTAATTTTAAAACTTCCGAATTTCTCAATTCGGTATAATCAGAAAGTGATGTGCTTTCTAATTTCAAGTATTTTGATCTTCCATTAACAACATCATAATCTGATACCAAATCAAAGTTATAAACAGCATCAACTCTCAAAGAATTTGAAAGTTGTTCGAAATATATACTACCATCTAAACCTGAAGAAACACCAACATTAGAAGTTTCATCAATTTTGGTATCAGCAAAATTCTTCATACCGCTTGTATGAAGAATACTGAAAACTGGAGATTCTAAAGTCGAATATTCTTTACTGCTTTTTACTGTATAAGATAAATTTTGATAATAATCGTTATTCGTTGTAACTTGAGTATCAGAATTTAACTCTCCAACTTTGTCCGACCATCCTAAATTATTTGTTAATGAGTAATTGACTTTATAACTACCATTATAATTTGAAATGCCGTCTACAGTCGCTATTGTTCCACTTTCTTTGCCAGTAATAACATTTCCTATAGAGAGAGAATCAGACCCATCAATAGTTAAATATTCACCTTTAGTTTCAATTACTACAAGATCTAATTCTACATTATCTAAGATTAACGATTCTCCCAGTAAAAATTTAGTATTTTTCAGCGAAACTTTAAACTCTGGATAATTATCTCTGTTTACCAAAATTCCAGATCCATCCTGAATTACTTTTGCTAATCCAGTATTAGTTGTTATTCCGGATACATCAAACTCTACCAAATCATAGGGACTTGATGTAGTGTAATTTTTGACTGTAAGGAATCGATATCCAAAATCTTAAGAATTAAATCCTGTTCCGTCAATACTTTCTTTTTGGATTCCTTCAATGAAAACCTCTTCACCAACATTAAATTGAATTCCTCCATCTGGTTTTGTTATTTCACAAGTAAATATTCCACTTCTGGAAGATTGCATTTTCTGAATTGTAACACCATTACTGTTATTGACAGTAAATATTTCTACAGAATTATCTGGAATTCCTTTTGGTTCCGATTCAATTTTTACAGAGTTTATAGAACTACCTGTAAGTGTGGGAGTGAGTAATCCAGAATTAATTTTTTGTCTAGTATCGTTACTTACGATTATAATACTTGGGGGTGAAATGAAACCACTTCCACCATTAGATACGGTAATATTGTCTAAAGTGTTTGAATTTTTAATTGAAATTTGAGATGGCAATAAAGCACTTGGTTGTAGAGTACTATCGAATGGATACTCAAATTCTTGATTTAAAACTTTTAATTCCTTGATATTTCCAATTTTATTAGATTTTGGAAGAATTTTTGCATTTTCTCCAGAAGAAGATGTAACACTCTCAAATTCTGGTAATTTTTTATACCCACTTCCGCTAGAAATTATTTTTAAATCACTAATTGGTCCAGTAGATGTGTTAGAATTAGTAGAATACTCCAACACATCACACTCAGATTGTACATATGACGATCTTTCTGGATTAGTACTTAAAATTAATTCAAAGGTAGTTGTTCCAACACCACTTATATTATAACTGCCTGAATAATAACTGTTTATAAAGTTTATTTCGGAATAATTTTTTACATCTTTATCTGGATGAAGTGCAGTGCCTGCAGTGCCAGATTTTTCTATAGTGTAGTAAAGTTTTTCGGGAGTGTTAGAATCATAGATTAAGGTTAGGTCCGTTCCCACCCTAGAAATATTGAAACCTGATGTAGAAGCAGTAGAAACAAATTTAGACTTAAATTCTTTATCGGCGTAAATATTGAAATTATAACCAGATAAAGAAGAATCTGAAAGATCAAACACTAGGTTATTTTTCTTAAAAGAATTAATTCTGGGATTTATAGATGACAGTTTTTGGTCAGAGCCACCGGTGCTAGCAATACTTACTACCAATGGTGGATTGCTCGTAGAATCAATATAAGTTTCACATAACTTTATGTTATTATCATTTACTTTATAAACGTAAAAATCACCAGTAGAAAGACCAGAAGCTACTATATCTGCAGAATAATTGACTTTATCTCCAGTAGTTAAATTGTGATTAGAAATGGTAATAGTATTTGTGGTTGTATCAATTCCGGTAGAATTAAATTCAATTGGATTGATAAGAATCTTTGAAGTAGATAAATCTCTGATAACCTTAACGGAAGTAGAAGCGATTCCTACGGATAGATTTGGATTGACTGTAAGATTAACTAAATCTCCACTTAGCATTCCATGTGCAGTAGAAACTGAAACAGTTGCTTTTATTCTAGATACCGTTCCAGTTTCTTGGGCGTAATTTGATTCAAAATAATATTCATAATCATTATCATCCCCACCACTATGGAAGAAAAATTCGCTAGTTCCAATACTGGCCTTCAATCCAATTAAATCCTTGCCTTTATTAGAAACATAAACTGTTGAGGGTATTCCTCCACCAATTAAATTAACACCATCCGTGGAAATACCAATTAATGAACCAGTATAACTGTATGAAAGTCTCTGATTGTTTTTAAATGGATGATTTTCTATGTAAATTGATTGAGTAGGAACACTTCTTGTTACCGTTTCTATTCCAAATCCAAAAGTTTTTGTGTCAAAAAGACCAGCGGTCGTTCCAAATCCAACAGATTCTTGTGGATTAAAATATGCCCTATCATCAACTTTAGAATCAAAATAATTTAGTTCTTTACTGATTGTAAATGAATCTGGATAGAATGTAACGATAGAATTTTTATCATGAGAAGTTCCTATTAAACCTCTTTTGACTCTCAATATATTTTTATCTTTGAATATATCCAATACTTGTAAAAATTCCGTTCCAATACCAATGCTACTGCCAATGGATATATTATTTGGGATATTAGAAACATATAGTTCTGTTCCACCAATGCTAATAGCACTAGTTACAGTAGAAAGTGAGGTTGCAGTTTCGGAAGGAACTGATATTTTATAAATTCCATTCAAATCTGAAAGATTATTTGATAAATTTGAAAATACTACATAATCTTCATTATTAAACTGGTGATTGGAATAGTCTGAACTCGTTACCTTTACTTTGTCGTAATTTTCCCAAGAAATAACAAAATTGTCTTGCGTTAACGATGATGTTTCTATGCTTACAATATCTTTTCCTTTAAGTTCAGAAACCTGTAATTTCAAACCACCACCGTTAGTTCCTGCATTGTTAAAATTGACATCATCTCCAACAGAATAATTGTTTCCAGAATTTAAAATTTCAAAATCATCAATAGAACCAGAAAAAACAGACTCTACTTTGATTTTTTGGTTTGTTATGTCATCAATTTCTGTAAAATAATCATATCCAGCGCCATTATCAGAAACTTTATATGGTAATGTGTTTCTCAAAAGATTTGAAGACCCGAAATCGAAAGTTTGATCTAAGGTATCATTTTCTGTGAGTGTTTTAGACTCATATTCGTCACCAATAAAATATGGAAAAACTGGACTACCTGAGGAATTTATTGTAGCATAGTACGCATAAACACCATTGGGAAATTCTGGTGTTTTTGCAAATCTTCCATTTTTCCTATCAAGGTCATTTCCAGGTACAAATTTATAATCTTCAATGAAAAATCCACCACCAAATCCTAATGGTCTATCTAAAACATTCGATGTATTTAATGAATAACCAGAATTTAATATTTTGATTGGTGAAGTTTCATCGTCTACATCTGAGTATCCAAAAGGTCCATAAATTGGATTCCCATCATAAGCCCATCCAATAATTTTAGAAATAGATGGTGTAAGTGAATTCGAAGCACTCTCTTTAAAAGATGTTCTTAAAGAATTAAAATAACCCGAAACCGTATACTTTAACTTACTTGTTGATTCTAGTAAAACTTCATTTCCAAATTTCAAGTTATTATTGACCGTCAAGTATCTAATTTGTGCTCCAAATGATGCCTCAGTTCCTGAAGGTTTTACCCTAATAATCGAAGAAGCAGAATATGAAATTCCCGAATTTACAACTATTATACCTGTAATTTGACCATTTGAAATAGTTGCTCTAACTATCGCTCCGGTTCCAGACCCCGTAGGATCGAAAACTTCTAGATCTGGAACAGAGTAATATTCTGTTCCACCATACTGTATTGTTACCGATTGTATCTCTCCGCCTACAATATTTGGACTAAGTGAAGCATCTTTTCCATTTTCTATGGATATTACTGGTTTTTCTTTATAGTTCAGGACAGTTGAACCATAACCTGTTCCTTTTTCATAGAGATATGCATCAACAATGCTTCCTCTGACCACAGGAGTTACTGATAATTCTTGATATTGTTGAGAAGAAGATGAAAATCCAACTGGGTTATATTTTATTGATATTGATATATCTGGATAATTGAAATACTGATAACCTGAACCAGTGTTTGAAAACTTAATATAATCTTTTCTATCAAACTCACTTACAATAGTTCCACCAACCCCCGCATTGCAAATTCTAAATGAGTCATCATCAATTTTAATAACAAAATATTGATTGTTTGTTGAAACTCCAGATATACCAGAAGTTTCAAAATCGTAAGTTACCAATTCTCCGGTATTAAATCCATGATTTTCAAAATTGATAGTATTATTTTCAGTAGAAATTCCTGAGGGTGATACTATGAGTTTTCTATTTGTATATCCACTTCCACCATTTAATATCTTTACACTTGAAATTTTATTTTTCGGTATAGATGTTTTAAATTTGTGAATACCATCGGTTCCTGTAGAAAATCCTACAGTATTAATTCCCGAGATATAATCAGACTGTGTTTCGAATAAACTTATGGTATTGCTATTTTCAACTTTAACAAAATAAGAAGCATTATTTATTAAAGTCGATATAGAACCGTCAATGAATAAATTAGCATTTCCATTATTGTTATAAACAATCTCTTCACCATTCTGGAAATTGTGGTCAGAAATAAATTGAATTCTGTTTAAAGATGTTCCTATTCCACCACCATCGGATGAAGTTCTTCCATCGAAAGATACTGATCTAAACTGTCTGGTTATAATAGGTTCTATTACAGCACCAGATCCATTTCCACCAGAAATATCTATGGACAATATTTTATCAATATCATAATCTTGTGTATCAATATAAACATTTTCAATATTTCCACTGACAACTGGTTGAACCAATGCAGTAGTTCCAGAACTCTCCGAAACTACTAGTCTTGGAGGATTTATTACATCATATCCAAATCCTTGATTAAAGACATTTACCTTGTTTACTGGACCATAATATACTCTATCAAAAGACTTATAGTTAGAAATTTCAACTCCATTAATTAACATTCCAGTGGTTCCTGGAGTGGTAGGTTCTCCTGGTGATTGTATTTTTGAACCTAATGGAAATTTTTTAAATATTTTTTGAACGCCTATTTTATCTTCTCTCTGAGAATATAAAGAAAATGTATGAGAACCAATTCCTTCCTCTGATGCGCTAAAAGTTTTATAATCAGGTCCTCCTATGAAGGATCTAGAATCATAAAGTCTAATTTGTTTGGGATTAGACAATACTTCTACATAGTAAGAACCTGTTTCTAACCCAACAAGAGGTACTGAAGATGGTTGGTAATAAATCCTATCACCAGTTACAAAAGGTACATTATCACTACTTAATATAATAGAATACTTATCTAAATCTTGATCTAATAATCTATCCTCAGAATCTATGGTAAATTTAAAAATATTTTTTGCAATATTATATCTGTAACTATTATCGCCATTTATTTCACCAGACGGTAAAGAATTTGAAGCAACATATACATAATCGCTTCCTTCAGTATATACATTTTGAATGTCTGATGTTACTGCATTATTGCCATATTCAATCGGTACTCCAGAACTAAAAGCCGTGTTTATTTTTCTACGGAGGTCGTAATCAATAGAAGAATTGGTATTAAATGAACCACCAAGTTTTATCGTGTTATTTGTTGTATCTATAGCACTAATATATGCGGGAACACTTCCATTTTCTTCTACTAAACTTTCTTGACCATTTCTCTCCAATAGTTCTACTCTATCGCCAACTTTAAGACTTGACCTATCAATATTACTTCTAAGACTATAATTAGATCCTGTTGAATCTACTTCATATTTTACTGCAGTATTGTAAATCCAAGAGTTTGCAAAAATTTCTTTATATGTTTTATTTTCAATGGGATTTTTAACTACATCACCAAGGTTTTTAATCGATATTCTACTTCCTTCAGTAACTCTAATATTATTAGACTCTTTTACAAAATCAGATAATACTCCAAGAAGTCTCAGATTTACTTTCTGAGAAAGATTATTATCTTGATAAACATAGTAAGTTTCATTAGATGTAACTAAACTGTTCTTAGATATTTCAGTATCAATTCCAGAACAATTGAAAAATTGATTAACACTTTTTCCGATATACGAAATTGTGTTATTTCCAGATATTAAAGTTCCACTATTTTCAAATCCTATAGTAGAATCTACCGTTAACACGGGAGACCCAATTGGTGTTGTTAAAGTTGATTTTGTGCTTGGGGTTATTTCAAAATCGCCTTCAATTGCAGAAAATTCATTGTACCCAACAAAAAGAAAAAGTTTGTAGTATGTTTTGGATCCTCTCCTAAAAGGTTCTATCGAAGATATAGAGGCGCTGGTGGTATCATCATTAGTTTTTCTAATTGTTTTTCCAGATAATTTCGTCGCATCAAAGTCACTCTCATCAAAATTTAATGAAATAACTTCTGCAATTGCTACCCCTCTTCTCAAATATTCTGAGGATGATGGTTTTATCAAATATTGTTCTAAGTTTACAACGGTTGGTTTTTCGTTATAAAGAACACGAAACAAAATTCTAAACGATTCGTCAGTTCCTTTAGCGGCATAAAAAGATTTTGTTTCCTTTAAAAAGTTACTAACTTTTAAATTAGGAGTAAAATCGACCTTTTGTAATTCTGGAGTAAGAGTATATTTTATCTTTTCATAAAATTCTTTTAAAAATAAAGAACTTAAATTTTCTACTGAAGATCCAGAAGTATGAGAATCTGCAGTAGTTTCAGAAAAAACTAACTCTTCTTGATTTAACTCTTGATGGTATCCCGTAATTCCACTGAAACCACGAATACAACCAGTAAAAGTATTTCCACTAATACCAGTATATGTAATTACCTCATCATCAAGTTTAAAAAGACCATATTTACTTGGAAATCCTTTGGTGCTCGATACTTGAATGCTAGTATCAGACGCACTAATATTAGCAGATAATGTAGAATTATCTGCAATTACTTCTGGTATGAGATTATCTAGTTCTAAGTATTGATCTAAATTTTCGGCAATATCAATTGGTCCACCTTGATATTCTTGTGATATGTAATATTGCTTCAAAAATTCTGTTGCATTCGGATTTTCATCCAATATAAAACTTGGAAGTTGGCTCTCAATAATTTGCTGAACCTTAACTCTAGATTCAAATCCAGTCTGTATCATATTAGTTTCTTGTTAGATTCCCGTTTGAGTAACTTGATGTATAATAATCTCTAGTAAAAACATTTCCTGTTATTTCATCACCAGAAGCAATTACATCTCTTCTCATATTTATTTGACTTTTGGAAATATCAAAAGATAAATATAAATCCTTTAATCCAATAACATCGTTAGATTCTGGGAATGCCTGAATCTCAATAACTCCATTTGGTTTTTCTGTAGATGTAATGTTAACTGTTCCTAACATAATTTCACCTTTCACATAGTCAACTGTTCCGGCATCCTTAACAACAACGGTTGATTTGCCTGAAGAATCAATTTTAATTACGGAAATAACTCCAGTTTTTGCAGAAACTCTACTGGGTCTGGTTAAGAAAAGATTTACTGCTTCTGTTGAACTAGTAATATTATTACCTGATTCCACAGTAATAGATGGTGTATCTGTTAGATATACCGTGGAAGACTCTCCAGAAATGGTGAATCCTGTTGACTTAATATTGCGTCCAGTAGGATTTATATGGAATCTATTACCAAAACATAATTCATACTGGGCAAATTGATTCAGAGAAGCACGTAGGTCTCTTCTGATTCTTACTTTGGTAATATTAGAAGTTATTGAAGTATCAGTTTTGTCAATTACACCAAGAACTTTACTATACTTAAACCTTCCACCAAATTTATTAAGGTCTAAAGATTCCGAATACTTTGTCAAACTATTGACTACTTTCGTCTTTAAACTATTCTCTCCAGAAATTTGAGAATTGTTATAATATATGGAAGAATCTATTTCTACATATAGTACCTTAAGGTCAATAATTTTTTGATTAATGCCAGATATAGTGTATTGTTTTAAATCACTAAGAATTCTTGTCTTATCAAAATCGGAAACATATGTCCCATTTTTTGGTTTGATGCTTAAAATAACATTTCCAAATTCTGGGGGATCTAATTCTTCTCCACCGATAACGGCAACAGATTCTGTATTTGGGTAAATCTGTTTGATGATTGCTTCATAGTCTCTAGAGGTAACCGCTCTATTTTGTGATGAATAAACTCTAGGAGCATAATATTTGATAGAGTTAATAGATTCAATGTCAGAACCATTAATCGCCTGTTGGACGGTGGTTACCGTCACATCACCAGGATCAATTACCGTTTCAACAGAATTAACTACCTTTACGATACTACCAGCAAAAGAAAATTCACTAGGTCCATTGCCATCTCTGCCATCAGTAATAATATAATTTGCAGTTACTATAGTCCCATCAGAACCAACTTCATCGCCAAGTTTTTTACCAATTATTCCATCTCCAAAAATAATTTCATATTTCTCATCTTGAACTTCTTGTATGAGATAAATTTTTGAGACTGGAGTTATATTTAAAATATTATCTACAATGCTGTATTCTATTCCAAGACCGTCCTCGGCAGTCTTTTTAACATAAACACGAAGAGTGGAAGTATCTATAAAAGGATTGTTTAAGATGAATCTTTGGTCTAAAGAACCATCATATGTAAAAGATTTTGTTAAATATGTTCCTTGATATATCTCTATCTCATTAAATTGTGCTACACCATCTACTACATTTGCCGTTACATCTTCAGGTATTGAGAATGTGTATGTGGTGTCGTTTGCCTCTCCTACACATACCAAACCTCTTTTGAGGGTAAGAGTAGAAACACTCTCTGTAGTGATCACAGAGAACGATATAATTGCCTTTGCTGCTGTTCTAGAGCGTGGTACATAACCAATATTTTTTGCCAGAGATACAACGTTTTCACGAAGAGTTGCCGAGTCCAAGAAAGACTCATTAACAATCATATTACTGTTAAATG
>Ga0099850_1000343_pt1 | contig 20745 bp, 31 predicted proteins | sample CB_VirMetaG_5_FD_79182 | JGI IMG/M metagenome (GOLD analysis project Ga0099850, IMG submission 79182) | Freshwater to marine saline gradient viral communities from Chesapeake Bay - CB_1508_1D Viral MetaG | ecosystem: Environmental > Aquatic > Marine > Coastal | place: USA: Chesapeake Bay... | reverse complement strand
GGGCTTCGTGAATAGAATCGCCATCCGTTCCTACACTTCCTGTCGCCGTGCGACTTCATGGAGTATGGCAATCGCCAGAGCACGCTGCTCAGGCCGATTGCGGGCATTGAACTGAGTGAACTGGAGCGAGTCCCGCTCCCAGCCAAGAGTCTTTCCTGTCAGCATGTCGGTGACCACGTCGTCAATCTTCGCGCCGTTGGTCTCGATCAGCCCGAGGGTCTTCCGCCATGATTCGAGCCGCCAGAAGCAGGTCGAACGGCAGACCATCGTGCCGGTGATGGGATAGCCCGCCACACACTTGACGTCCAAGTATTCAGGGTGGCCATCCTCCAGCAGCGCGTCGAAGCAGGTGATGACACGTTGCACCGGAAGGTGGATGGCCGCCGTGACGTATTCCTTGAGCGCGCAGTCATCGCCATGCGGGTCGGGACCGTCCGGGTCGACGACGTACTCCTGCGCCCACTCGCCAATCCACGCCGCGACGATGGAGCCAAAGTCTCGGAACGTCCCGACCCAGCAGGCGTACTCGTTCAGGATGCCCTCGGTGATCGTCTCGTCAGGGTGCTGCTGGACCACCGTCATCAGACGCTCGAACGCTTCGTCCTCCTTCTCCTTCGGTAGGAACGCTCCACCCTTCGGGTTGCAGTCGTTCTCGAAGCGTTCAATCTCCTGCTGGTAGGTGAGCGGCTTCCAGAGCACCGCGTACCGTGGCTCATCATCCGTGCCGATGGACGTGCAGGTCCAGTAGCGGCCCGGCAGTTCAAGAGCACGCTGCACCGCATCCATCTGGTCAAAGTAGTTCTCAGACATCGGATTCCTCCTCGTCGAGGAACGCGAAGTCATCCTCGATGGCGTACCCGCAACCCTCACGGCACCAGCACCAGTTCGCCTCGCAGACGAGCAGAACGTGTTCGCCATGCTCTACGAGTTTCTCCGCGAGCCACGCGGTGACGAACCAGAACTGAGCGAACTCCTTCTCCTCGACGCCTTCCCAAGGCCACTCCGAGTCAATGACCTTCTTGTGACGGTTGACGTGCTTCAACGGCTGCTCGGGACACTCCCCGCGAGCACCCGTCATGGACCATGCTCCAACCGCCAGTCCGTGCAGCCGAGAGAGCGTCTGGATGACGTGGGACACTTCCTCCTTGAGTTCCCGTTCGACTGCACGTTTCGCAAGTGAGACGCTCATACGGGGAGTCCCTTCACGCCGCCGCGCTCGTGGTTGGCCTTGAGAGCCTTCCGGTACTGCTCGTCGCTCATGGCATATCCCAGCACGGCCACGGCGTCTTGCCAGTGGAGCATGAACTCGCGAGGCTCCGACGATGCGGGGTAGGCCTCGTCAAGGAGGTCGAGGAAGAGTTTCTGCGTCGTGTCGTGATCGAGCCGGCTCAGGAGGAGGCCGAGCATCATCAGCGCGTCCTGTCCCAAGCCAAGGCGGGAGATGACCGCCTTAGCCCACGGCTCTCGATTCCGAACCGCCGCGGCGGTTGTGGCTGCCTGATTCATTCCGTTCCTTTCAAGTGGTGCGGTCCGACGTGCAGCACGCGCCGCACGCCGGACCCGTGATCTGGTTCAGTTGGTTGCCGGGTCGACGGTCTCGTTCATGATCCGCCGAATCTGCTTCGCGACGTCCTCGTCCGGGAGGTTCTGCGCAGTCCCACGGGCGACGTAGGCCTCGTCCCCGCAGACCGAGAATCCCAAGGTCCATCCCATCGCCACGAGGTCCGGTTGGCCCGACATCGGAGAGTGGATGACCACGGCGACCGTCAGTCGGTACTGCCCAAGGGTCACGATCGTGGCGAATCCCGGAGCCTCCGAGTCGGGGTGGGGTGCGAACTGCGCGTCCGGCATCTGCCCGCGACGCTTGCAATCGCGGACCGACCATCCGATCTCGTTCATGATGCCCGCTGCGATGAAGAAGCAGATCTCGCGAGACGCCTCGAAGTTCTGTTCAGCCGTTGTGGTGGGTTGTTGCACGTTTCGCCTATCATTCAAGTGGTGTGGGCCGACTGGCACGCGCCAGCCGGCCCCGTAGGTCAGAAGGACTCGCCGGGTCGGGAGAGCGGAGCGTACGGAGCGCGTCCGAAGGTGTCGCTCTTGCGGAGGTCGGTCCGCTTGAACTTCGGTCCCGCCACGACGATGAAGAAGCCAGTTCGGTCGCCGTCGATCACCTCGTAGGCGACGAAGTCGTCCTTGGTCTCCTCGACGATGACCCAAGTCTTGTCCGTGGCCGGGTGCCACGTGTCGCCGTTGAAGACCACCCGCACGATGCTCGTTCCGAAGAACCGTTGGGCGTGCCTTCCCGAGTTCGGGTCGCGGCTCTCCTTCTCGAACCGGATGGCCGCCTCCAACTCGCGGACGGTCGGTTCGGGAGCGACGTAGACCTCTCGGCCAGTCGACAGGTCCCGGCAGATCCCAATCGCGAGTCCGTTCCGCGGGTCCTTGCCGTCGATCGGAACCAAGCGGGCGAGCAGCCGGTCGGAGTCCTTGAGCGAGTTCTTAGCCGCTTGGGCCTCGTCGAAGTCGTCAAAGCGGCGAGCAGCAGTTCGGTCGTCGGTAGTGGTGTAGGTGGTCATTCTGGAGCCTTTCATTCGGTGGGGTTGGTCAGGCAGCGTGGAGTTCGTGGCCGATGCGAGTCGCGATCCGATGGACGCGACCGGCGGCGAGGACGAGGATCCTCGCGGTCTGGACGGGGACCGTCTCGCGGGAGAGTTGGTAGGTGATGTCGTCCATCAACCGCCGGTAGGCGCCATCGAGCGCGCCGCGGAGGTCGCCGTTCCGTTCTTCGGTGCGGATCCACTTGCGGGCGACGGCGCAGGCGAACGAGATCTCAGCGGCGGTCGCGGCAGTCGGCTGGTTCTGGGTCTGGTCGGTCATCGGTCGGTTCCTTTCATTCGGCCCGCCCCATTGCGGACAGGCACAACGTACGACATCTCCCTTTCGGGTGCAAGCGTAAGAAGTCATATTTCTCGAGATTCCTTGTGATTCTTTGCTAGCGGGTTGGGTCCGTGACCCACAACGGTTCCTCGTCGCCTGCGAGGACGTACCGAAGACGCCAGCGTCGACGCCTGCCGTCGCGGACGGCCTCTAGGGGGCCGTTGAGGATTCCGAACCCGTGCAGCACCCGGATGACCTCCGCGGGCTCCTGCACCAGCAGGGCCTCGCCTGCGTGAGGCGTCAGTCTCGACCAAGAGGTTGGCTCGGGTGGCTTCGGCATCATGGAAAGGGCCGCCGGCGGAGTGGACTCGCCGGCGGCCCCAGAAGGAGTGTACGGGTCAGTCTACGCGGGGCTCGAAGTCACCGCGGCCGTCCGAGATGGCATCGGCCTGCTCGTGAGTCATGTCCGGCCAGCCGGTCGTCCGATCCTGCGCATCGGCCATCGCCTTGACGAGGACATGAACATGGTCCACACCTTGGCCCACGCGAATGGTACGCCACGCCTCGCCGATCTCCACGAGGCGCGTCTCGTTGGCACCGTTCCAATAGATGAACATGCGGCCATCCTTCCGCCGCTGGACGTCCACCAGACCTGCTACGTCTCCGTCGTAGATCGAGACGTTGAACCGGCAGCCGTCGCAGTTCCACTCTGGATCTTCCCATCGGGTAGCCGGGCCGCACCAGAACGGGTGAACGCCGTCCTCGTCTCGAAGCGCGTGAAGGTGCCAGCGGAGGATCTCGGCATGCTCGCGTGGCGAATAGTCCGCCATCATGGGTCCTTGCAGTGTCTTCTTCATCGGTCGGTTCCTTTCATTCGGGGCGAAGGGCGGGCGGCACGTTGCCGCCCGCCCGAGTGTTCGGTCAGACGGTCGCGGCCTTGCGGACCTCTCGGTTGAGCGTCGCGGAGCCGATCGCCTTCATCTCGCGGCGCAGTTCCGGGTTCGGCATCGACTCCAGCGCCTTCCGCATCTCGGCGATCGCCTCGACGGTCGTCTCGCCGTCCATCAGGGTCGTCTCCTCCTCGGTCTCGACGATCCAGTCGATGATGATCGTCCGCTGGGCGGCGTTCAGGAAGCCGTTGGGGACGTTGGAGGCAGCAGCGAGTTCGTTCTTGAAAGAGTCGGTCATCGGTCGGTTCCTTTCATTCGCCGGCCCCATTGCCGGACCCACACAACGTACGACACCCTCCCTTCGGGTGCAACCACACGACGTCATATTTCTCGAGATTTCTTTGGGCGGCCAAACCTCTATACGGAAACCGTCGGAAGATTTCTTGTGGAATGTCCTTCTTTGTGGTTGCGTGGGGTGCGGACGTGTCGTACGTTGTGCCTGTGAGCATGGGGCTCACCCGAATGAAAGGAACGACAATGAACGACGTGACCACGACCCTGAAGGCGACTCACCTCTGCGGAATGCTCGGCACCGTGCTGGAGGCCACTCGCCACAGCGATGACCAGTGCTGCAAGGTCTGGCTGGGTCCGGTCGACTGGGCTCACCCGAGCCTTGCGTCGGCCGAGGTGTTCGTCAAGGGTCTGCTCCGCACCGGCATGTCGGTCTTCATCGACGAGGGCAAGTGTCAGATCGCGTTCGACGACGCGAAGCCGTTCATCGACCTCGGCGTCCTCACGCTCGACCGTATGGTCGAGGTCGCTCAGGATCTCCGGCGGGCCGTGCTGGCCGAGATTGGAGGTGCAGCGTGAGCCACGGATTCTCGACCAACCCGCTGCACTCGGTACACGAGGGGCGGAACCGCTACTGCGGACCCTTCGTGATCGCGTCGATCCTCGGCGTTTCAAGCGACGAGGGAGCGCGAGCCATCCGCAAGGCGAACCCGTACTGCCGACGATTCGAGGGAGGCGTCAAGCGGACGACGGACGCGCATATCAGAGGCACCCTGTTCTCTCGCGGCTTCCAGACTCGGCAGTTCGAGCCAGCCGGCTTCACGCCGGGTCGCACAACCCTCCGACGGTTCATCATCGACTCGGCGAAGGAGCGAGAGGACCGGCTCTACCTGATCTCGGCCGGCTGTCATTGGCGTCTACTCTGGCGGGGCCAGTACGCCTGCGGACTCGTCGGCGGACCCGTATGCTGGTCGAAGGCACCCAACCTCGGATCGAAGGTCCGGGTGGCATGGCTCATCAAGCCGCCAACGACGGGAGGCGACCGATGACCTGCGATCCAGACGACTGGCGGAAGGAACGCCAAGAGGCCGCGGACGTGGCAGAGGCCATCCTCAAGGACTCGCTTGTGGACGCTGCAAAGGCCGTAAGGGCGGCACAGGACGCCGTTCACCGTTCGGGGCCTGTCTACTACCCCAACGAGCGGAAGGCGGGCCTAGAGGCGGCTGCGGCCTTGGGCGATACCGTCCATGACCACGTCCTCGTGGCGTCCCTCCTCCGTCTGGTACAATCCGCAGACTGACTCTGCCTTTCATTCCCGCCCCGGTCGCATCATGGAGACCCCATTCTCCGCGACCGGGGCGGTTTCATTGGCACGCTGCACGTCCCGCTCAGGAGATGTAGGTGGCGTCGGGCAGGGTGGGCGACGTGCTGGAAGGCAGCACGAGCCCAAGGTTCGCCATGTCAAAGAACCGGTCAAACTCAAGAGCGAGTTCTCCATCGCCGGTTGTGCAGTTGTTCAGCACGGTCGCCGTGAACTCGTCCCGCAGTTTGAACGGGGTGGCCCCGGGAATGATCTGGTACGCCAGCCCGCCCGGTTGGATTCGGTGCATCTGGGCGATGGTCACGTCATCCACGTAGACCTGCGAGGTGTTGGCGACGTTGCCAGAGAAGCGAATGTCAACGAAGGCACCCTTGTCGATCTGGATCGGCGAGAAGACCACCGCCGAGAAGATCTGATATGAGGTCGTCAGGCTGGCCGACGTGACCGTGAGTTGCATCGCCCGACCCACGATCGAGTCGTGGAGGATTGTCCCGCCTGAGTCTCGCACGGAGATGACGAGAGACGTGCCGGGCGCGAGAGTCCCGTACTTGACTGCCGCCGTGATCGTGTATGGCTTGTCTGGGTTGATGACGCCGTCACTTTGGGTTGCGTTGCGAAGCGTTTGAGTGATGCGAGGTGCAGTGGAACCATCGCCGGTGAACAGAAGAGCCTCGGACCCCGTGTAGCCGCTGCCAGCCGCCGAGATGTGAGTGCCGGCCGTGCCGGTGACAATGGTCCATCGATCTGGGACGTCGCTCGTGAAGTCCTCGAAGTCGGAGTTCGTGCAGACGTTGAGACCCGGCTTCTTCCCCGCGTTGACCCTTGGGTTCACCGCGGCGATCTGTCCACGAGTGCCGGAACCAAGAGGCCAATCATCACTCATGCGAGACACGGCTCGCTGGCCCTCGATCACGAAGGTCTCCGAACCCTCCTGAACGCGAGGACCCGTTGAGTCGAGGTTGCAGTACGCCCGCACGGTTTCCGACTTGATACTCGGGAGGTCGAAGGCTTCCGAGGTCGTCATCTCATTGAGCGGAGCCATGTCGGAAAGGAGCATGATCCCGTCACCGGAGTTTCCCGCGTCCGCCGTGGCCTTATTGTCCGCCGGCAGGGTGCAGTACCCTGAGGAAGGACGGTCAATCGTGTCGCCCGTGTCCCGCATCTGGCGAGCCAGTTCCTCGATCGCGTTGCGGACCCCAAACGTCCCAAGAGTGACGTCGTCGTCCATCATCTCCACGAGGATCTTGGTCGCGGTCTCCTGCAAGTCCTCGACGACCATGCCCGCCTCGCTGACGCGACGCTCGATTCGGCTCACCATCGACGAGAGAAGATCAACCGCACTCGTCGTGGCGGAATAGTCCGAGGCCGTGTCGTCGTACTCAGACCGAAGTTGGCCCTGATGAGCGCGGACCGTCTTGGCGAAGTCGAATAGGCGACCCAGCCGGGTCAGGAGGATCGAGTACGTCACGCCCATCTGAGGCTCCCTTCGGCAACAGCCGATTCAGCGTCGCACGACGCTCGTGGCACCCGCACGGACGGTCGAGCGCCTTCTCAATCATCGAAGTGACGCGAGCCACACCCGTCGCCACCGCCAGCCGATGGACCGTATCGCCCAATCCACGATCAGGCCCGTCGTACTTTGGACACTCGTGACAAGCCACGTCTGGCAGCACAACGCCGCCAAAGAGTCCAAGGCCGCACGTCCCACCTTCCGTCTTGTGGTTACATTGACTCATGTGACCGCGATGTCTGTGTAGAAGTCCTCGACGATCTCCTGCAGGCCGCCACAGGCATCACTCTTGAGAACCGCGTCGCAGTGGTACGGAGTTCGATCTCCGATAGGATAGGGGTCGCAGTTTGAGCAGTACCCCGTGGCGCATGGGAAGCCGGTGAAACGTCCGACCGCTTCCACCGAGCCGTCAAGTTCTCGATACCAGAGGTTGAACGGCCTCGCATATCCATCCGTGTATGCCGTGTCGGGCAGGACGCCCGTGTCCGTATTGTCGACGATCTTGAGATTGTATGGAAAGGATGGAGGTGGCGCATCGACACCGCCCTGAGGTACTGCACTGCACTCAGGGAAGGCAGCCGACCAAGCGTGGACGGTCCAATACCACCTCAAGTAGCCCGTAGGGTCTGTCGGGACAGACACGCCTTGACAGATCTGGTTCTCCGCCCAATCGTAGTTACAGAAGGGTGACGCAAGGTTCTCTCTGGTGGCGGCCACTCCGTTGTTGATGCCAGAGATGTCGTAGTAGACCTCAAGAATCTCGCCGCCGACGTGCTCGTAGCGGTAGAGAGGTGGGTTGTCTGGGTCCGGCTGGATGAGCGTCGTAGGCATGACCGGCATGATGACCCGGTTATTCCATCCGTCACCTTCTGGCGGCGAGTCCTCATAGCAGGCGTGCGAGTAGGTCGTGCAGGAGGAGTTGACCCTCGTTCCCTTCATGTGGATACGGGTGGTCTTGGTCCAGTTCGTGAAGTTGGGGATCGGGTTATAGATCCGCCCGTTCGTGAACTCGAAGATTCCTTCCCATTCACACTTGGAGGCGTCTTGGTCCCATACGACATTGATCCACTTGGCCGACGCCGAGTAAGACCACTCAAGGAGTCCCGGGATGGTCACTTGTCGGTAGGCACAACGTCCCTCGGCGTTGATCGTGACCGGGGCCTGACAGAAGCCGTAGCCTCCGCAGCAGCAGACGCCCGCATATTCACTCATGACGTCTGCCCGTAGAGCATGACTGTCACCTTGTCCGACACTCCAGCATGGGCGACCAACGTGTCACCGGGCAGGAGGTAGATCGGGTCGCTGAAGATGACCGTTGTCTTCGCCCGCATGAGGAGGTCGTGAGCAAGGCAGAACTCGTGAGAGGCTACTGCACCCTTTGGGACGTGTTCCACGTCGAGGGTTGTGTTACCCGTGTCCGTGTTGGTCGCCCAGAGTCCTTCGACGCGAATCGTTTCGCCTTCCATCGCACGAAGGATCTCGCGTCGGTCGGTCTTCAGGTATCCGACTGCCCATCGCATATATGCCATCAGGAACACTCCACGTCGAATCGGGCGTAGCAGGAGTTGGCCCAGACACCAGCACCGAGATAGATTCCAACCATGATCGTTCCGTTATCCCAATCCCTTAGAGTCGGAACGGCTCCGGTCGTGATCGTGGGCATGTTCCCTTGATGGATTGAGAAGTCCCACCACTCCTCGTCAGTCATGAGCGAATACCCGCCTTGGCTGGTATTACCGTCCGGGTCGATATCGGAAGTGAATAGGCGGTTGCACGAATACCGCTTGAAGTAGATGGTGGTGCCTCCGGCCCCAGCGAGTTGGCCTACGCCGATCACCTCGCCCAGTCGAACCAGTTTGGGAGTGATGGGTGGAGTGGTATCCTCCGTCTCGTAGATCGGCATCAGAGCGTACCTCTTGACGCCATCGTGTCGGTGCAAGGCGAAACAGACCGCGATGCCCTCTGACGCGATGGGTGGAGGCAACGTCCCCTCTGGCACCGGATTCGTGAGCATCACGGCGTACGAGTCCGACTCTACCTCACCGCCGTCCTCAGTCGTTTCAACGACGGTCCCGTACCTGAACTCCGTCTTCTCGGAGATCTGGTCAAAGTCCTCGTCGTCGTCGTAGACCGGTTCGTCGATGGGAAGTGTGGCGTCTGGAAACTCCTCCTCGCCTTCCTGACGCTCTCCACGCAGGATGATCTGACGCCACTCGTAGCGGTTCACCAGATCAGGCCAGTCCGGATCGTAGAACAGGCGATACTGGACGAGCATGACCTCGCCGCGTTTCTCCAGTCTGCTCTTGCCTGAGTCCGGGCCGGACTGCACGAGCGGCAGCAGTGCATCAAGCCGAGCCATCATCTCATTGATGGTCGAGTAGTCGAGTGGCCCGATGGAGCCTTTGTGGAAGCGAGGTAGATCGGTCATGTCGAGAAGAACGCGAACTGAACAGGGTGTGAAGAGCCGGTTGTCGCCTTGGCGGCATAGATGTCGGAGAGCCATACAGTTCGGCCAACCGTGAACTCGCCCGGTCGCAGCGTGAGGGCCGGATAGTAGTTTCCAAGGACTACGAACCCGATCGAGACATTGACCGTCGCGGCATTCCTGAACCAGAAGAACCCGCCAATCGTGACACTCACCGGAGTCAGTTGGGTGCCTGTTGAGGCGGACGAGACATAGGAGACTCCTTGGGTAGCGATTTCGCCAACCCAGTCCGCTTGAATCGAGCCGGAGTACGCTGAACTCAGGTTCGTCTTGTTGACCGCGAGGGCCGCGCTGACCGTGATTTCGTTCGCCATGATGGGCCTCAGAAGTTCGTAGAGATCAAGCCGAAGTTCTTCTTCGTGGTGAATGGCTGGATGAAGTAGACCTCGTCCGCATGACGGCGGTCGATCTTGCGGATGGCTTCGCCTTCCTGATCGACGAGCGGTTGTTGCAGAAGGTGGTAGTCCGCAGCGTACTCAAACGTATGAGAGACCTGATAGACCTCCACCCCGGTCCGCCGGACGGACGTACCCTTGTAGAGAACGGTCCCGATACCCGCACCAAGGAAGGTTGCGCTATTCCTCGTGAACTGGAATGACGAGTAGGTCGACCATGACGGCTCGTTGACCGTCTCGGTGATCGTCAGTTCCTGCGTTCTCCGGATGACCGACGTCGGCGTGCCTGCCACGTCGATCGCCGTGCCTTGGATATCGAGAGTCGAATCGAGGACATCTCCAGACGATGGGTATGTCGGCTCCGCTCTCCAGACGTCCCGAAACTCGCCGCGGATATTGGACGAGACCTCAGTGTAGGAGACCTCGTTGGGCAGCACGGTCGGCGGAGTGAACGTCGGATACTGCAACGGACCGCGCGAGATGACCTCATAGGTCCATTCCAACCGCCAGAGCGTTGTGTGACCCGGCACCAGCGCAAGGTTGAAGTCTGTGGCAACCAGTCCGGGCAGGTCTGGGTGGCGGCTTCCCTTGGTCGGAACGATGCCGGTGCCAAACAGAGCCAGCACCTGAGAAGGATTGGAGTACCCGTCGCAGTGAAAGACGCGGATTCCCGTCCCACGTCCACCAGACGTGGCGATCTTGTTCGACTCGACGAACTCGATGATCTCAGGCAAGGCTCACCCCCGCCATCCGCGCAGTGTTCGAGACAATCTGAGCAAGGAAGTCACGCGACTGGGTGGAGATCTTCTCCATGACTTTCCCTTGGTCTACTTGGGCTCGAATGCCCGTCGTGAATGACCCGCCTGCCGTTGAGAACGTCCCCGTGGCTCCTGCAACCGCAGCCTCCGCCTGCATCCGAGACTGGTCGATCTCTGCCATAATCTCTTGGCGGCGCATCTCGAAGGCTAGAGCCTCCTCTGCGGCCTTCTGCCGTGCGGCTTCTTCTTCGGCGAGTGCTGCCAGCCGTGCTCGCTTGGCGTCTTCAGCACCCTGCATCTGGGCGGCCAAATATTCCGCCTCTTGTTCCATGCGGAGTCTGTGGGCCTCTTGGTCCGCCTTCTCTTGTGCAGCAGCAGCCTCGGCATCCGCCGCCTCGCGTGCCAGACGCTCCTCCTCGACCGCGCGTTGTGCCGCCTTCAGTTCGAGGTCCAGAATCTCCAAACGCTGCCCGTGGGCGAAACGCTCCTGCCTTTCTCGCTCCTTGATTTCGTCAAGGACCTGCTTCATCAAGGCGTCGCCGATCTCCGACTCCTGCCCGTACTCCTTGACGAGCGCGTCGATCCGCTCCTGCTTCTCTTTCTCAAGGAGCGCCAGCCGCTCCTTGTGTTCGAGGTCCAGCAGTTCCTTCTTCTTGTCGTACGTCAACTCCGCGATGTCGGCTTCGTTCCGACCTCTGAGTTGGAGGAGACGTTCCTGCCGTGTGACCTCCTCATTCAGGGCGGTCATCGACTGGCCGACCTTGTTGAGCGTCTCATCGAGGCGAGCCATCGCCGCCTCGTACTCCTTGACCTGATACGAGGCAGCAGTAGCCGCGTCACCTGCCTCGTAGAACTTGGTGATCAGTCCGCCGATGATCGGAAGGCTGGACAGGTTCTGCCGCAGGCCCTCCCAGTTCCCACTGAACAGGTTGATCGCCGCGCCTGCAAGGCCCACCGCCATCTCGAAGGCCGCCATTGCCGCCATGACCTTGCCGGCGACGAGGAGCATTCCTTCGAGGCCGTGGGTTGCAGCCTCGGCACCATCGGCGACACTCTTGCCCATCGACGCGCCGGACTGCTCAATCTCCGAGGCGACCTCCTCCATGTCCCGCTCCATCTTCTGGATGGCGCGGTCAAACTCGTCCGCCTTGGCGGTCACTTCGACTTGGAGGTTGAAGTCAGCCATGTAGTCGCCTCATCTGCTCCTCGACGTAGGCTCGATGGTCAAAGCGTTCCGGGTCGACGGGGCCGGCTTGCCGAGTTCGTTTGACGGCGGCGCGTGCGAATCGGTTGAAGTCCTCGATGTCGAGCCGGAATGGGTCGCCGAGACCGGGAAAGGCCGAGGCGATACGTCCAGCCTCGTCGTACCAATCGCGACCTCGGCTCACTGGTTTCCCGCAACGGGTTCCTCCGCCGGCTTGCCGGGCTCATCTTGCGTGGTGGGACGTTCCAAGCCCAAGGCACGGAGAGCCAGATCGGTCTGCTCCGTGAGCGTTGCCTCGGCGACCAGTGGCGGCACGTTCCCGCCATAGGCCAACGACAGGATCTCCTGAGCACCCGTCACCGAGAATGCTTGGCGGATGACGTATTGCACGAGGTCCGCGTCGCGACGGTGACGTTCCAATCGCTCCAGTTTCGTGTCCGGGTCGCAGCCCGCGTCTTCCAAGTCCTTGAGCAGCGCAGCCCTCGCCCGTTCTGCGGCGAGGGACTGCACGTTGACAATCTGCGCAACGGTCAGACGCGGCACGAGCACCGTCTGACCCTTGATCGTGGTGGCGAAGTCTGCCATGGTCCTCCTACTTGGTCACGATGCCTCTGCTGGCAAGGCCCGTATCTGGCTCCTCCTGCGTCGCCAAGACTCGGTCGACGACTGACCTGTCGAAGACCTTGGCGTAGAGGAGAGCCCTCTGTACGGCCTGCTCCTCGGAGATACGGCCATTGAGACGAACCACGCGGTCCGTCCCGTCGATGAAGACAATGCGGACCCGCCAATCACGCGACTGGCGCTTCGCGATTCCTTGCCTCCAGATTGCATCCCGTGTCTGAATCACTATGGGGCGGTCTCATCCCACGCGACGGTGACTCCAGCGGAGTCATTCATCTCGAAGGAATAGGTGATGGTGTTCGCGCCGTCTTGCGTGACGTTGAAGGCGTACGACGAGAACACCGCGTCGAAGGTGAACGTGCAGCCCGTCGCGACCGTCAGCACGAGTTCGCCACCAGCGGAGTCTGCGGGGACGACTGGGCTACCACTCGCGGGGAAAGGAATGGTGGTGAGGGCGTTGTATTGCGGCATCCCACCGATCGTTCCGGTGATGTCGTGGACGGCCGACGCGCGGCGGGATTGTCCCGCGTCGCCAAAGCCGGTGATCACCTGAGTGGTGCGAGTGAGCGTTGCCGCCCAAGTGTTGAGTTCCGCGTACCAGCCCGCGGGCAGTGCTGCGGTTCCATCTGATCCGATTGCAACGGTCATGGGTTCTCCTAAGAAGTCGAGTGGGCGACCAGTTCTAGACTCGAATCGAGACGAAGGTATTCGCCTTCGACCACTGGCACGCCTCGCTCGGTCGTGCGAAAGTGGACCCGGTCGTACCCAGTACCGGCTGTGTCAATCAGGTCCAGTAGGGTGAACACTTCGCTCTCGATGTCTGCTAGTGCTGCCACACCGTTCTCAGTCTTGCCAATGACTGAGACGTTCAACGTCCCGATCACGTGCTCGCGACCACCGAAGGAATGGGTCACGGACACTTCCGTGAGGGCGAACACCACAAGAGGCAAGGCGGAGGAAGCGGGTGCCTCGATCTGGTAGATCCGATTACCAACCGAATCCCTGAGCGGGTTACTACTGCCCCCGTCGGTGATGGCCACCAGTCGATTGTAGACCGCGGTCAGGAGGGACTTCACGCGGGACCTCCCAAGGCTTGGATCTCCCGGCGGATCTTAGTCTGAGCCTTCTTGAGGCGACGCTTGCCGTAGGCCTCCATCGACTGGACGGACTTCGCCATGAAGGGACGTGCCGCCATGAAGGTCTTGCCATTCCGCTTGGTGCCGTTCTCCAGCCACTCAGCGTACTTGACGTTCGTGCCGGCGACCGCGACGACCATCTTGTCAGAGGGTTTTGCCTTGCGAGTCCGCCACGAGCGGGCAAGCGTACCCGTCCGCCAGTTAGGTGGGTCGCCCGGGTTCGATGGCGGCGGCGACTTGCCCGCAGCCGCAAGGACACTCACCACGCCAACCAGTTCGCCATCCGCTTCCGCACCGGCGAAGGCTTCCGCCACATCATTGACCATCGCGACAATCTCCTTCTTCATGATCTTGGAGACTGCACGCGCGTCGACGTTGTGAGTGACCTTCGTCATCAGCCGAAGACCTCCGTGACGTCCACGATGGTGTAGCAGAGTGGGTCGTTGGAGGCTCGTTCGTCCGGGTTGCGAACGCTCGTCACCTCAAACGTGCCACCGGAGAAAGTGAGACGATCGCGGACCCGGACGTTCTTCTTGCTCTTGAAGTAGACGGTCGCAGTCCGGGTGGAGCGTTCCGCACCGCCTGTGACGCCATCAGAGTTCCCTCGGACCTGAACGAACGCGGTCGTCAAGTCGCCGATATTGCTCTCGACAAGAGATCCTGTGACGTCCACCGATTCGGGGCTCTTGTAGAGCACCGTGACCGGGATCGACCAGCGACCAATCATCGACGTTACAGTCATCGGATCTCTCGGTAGGGTGCAAGTCGTCCGACGTAGACGTTCAGCAGTTCCTCCGCGTTCCGCCGCGAGTAGTTATAGTCGCCAAGGGCCTCGCTGGCGACGGACTTGTCGTTGAGCCGTTCGCGGTAGAGATCGGCGGCAACGTCCAAGGCGACCTGCTCCAGATCATCCGGGACCGTCTGGAAGCCTCCCGTGTATTGAACGAACACGGGGTTGAAGCCGCTTGGGAAGCGGTTGAGGTCCTCGCCCGAGCCCGGGAAACGGTCCACCGTGAGGTGAATCCTTCCGAGGTCGTAGTCGATCTCATAGATGGAGGCGCCGTCGTAGGCATAGTCCATCACGACCGTGGCGTTGGTCGCGGAACGCCCGCCCGTTCGGTAGAGCGACCGGGTGAGCGCGTTGGTCGAGAGCGTTGCAGTCCAACCCGTCAGGGCGTTGATGGCAACCACAAGGGAGGAGGTCGACCCGTGGTTTACCGCAGAGAGCGTATACAGACTCGACGTTCCATCCGCCTCGACCTTGCGCATACGAAGGGACGTCCCATCAAAGCCTACTGTCGCCAAAACGTCGGTCGAGCCGGTGGTCGAAGCGATTGTGAACGACGGATGCCGTCCGTAGGCCACCAAGTCCACGGACAGGATCGGCGGATTGTCGACGAGGAAGGAACGCTCGCCACGCGGCATGACCCACTCGTAGAAGGTTCGAGACTTCAGCCTGCGATCACAGACCGCTTCGATCAGGGCGCTCGCACGATCAATAGCGGACTCCAGCAGCGTGTCGCTGGAGGAGTCCGTGATCGAGAGCCACGCCTTGAGCGTCGCAAGGTCCGTGAGAGCATAGTCCTGAACTGCCATCAGTTGATCCTCGCGTATTCGCCGGTGCCTGCACCGACCGTCGCGTCAGCGTTGGACTGGTCCGCGTCGTCCCATTCGGCTTGGCGAGTCAGCAGCACAAAGGCGGCGCAACGTGCGGCGTCGTTCCCGCTGATGATCGACTCGATATACCGCTTGCGGAGCGTAGTGTCGATGAAGACGACACGGAGTTCGCCGCCCGCAGCACTTGGTCTGGTTCCAACAGTGCCTTCGATCGTCGTCGAGTTGTCCTTGGACCCTAGACTGAAGATCGCGGAGTCGATGGAGCCCGTATCGTCGCCTTCGTTGAGGGTGATGTTGCCGTTACCTGAGTACGCCCACGCGACGACGTAGATCGCGAAGTCGACGCCAGCGAGATCGACGGGGTTCCTGAGTGCGGCGACCTCTGCCTGCGCCGGGTTCGCCAGACGAGCGGTCAGTTGAGCGTATCGCCTCATCGCAGCAGTCCTTCCGAGGTGATCTCGAACGCCTCACCACCCGTTCCAGCCGTGAGCACGTTCTCTCGCGGATACCTTCCGTCGTGGCGGAGCGCGCAGACGATACATGTCTTCATGACGTCGGCCCCTCCGCCGTCGAGGTTGCCGATCGAAACGGCTCGCTGGTATCGCCGCGTCGGACGGTCTCGCGATACGGCGACCGAGACGACCTTCAGTTCTCCGTCCTCCGGCAGCGTAGACGTCGAGCCGTTCGTGAGGAGCGTCGAGCCAGCCGTGAATAGAGCCTGTGAGGAACCCATCGCCGGATCGTCGTCGCCGTTGATGGTGAACGCAGACAACGTCGGTTGCGGCACGCCAGAGCCGTCGAGAGTGTAGGTCGCAAGCCAGATCGCCTCGGAGTATCCGTCCGTGTCTACGATCGCCGTCTGCATGAGGCCGAGGGTGCAGTCGCCGATATAGGCGAGCCTGAAGTGGAAGTTACGACCGTCGATCATTGCAGTCCCCAAGGGAGGCCGCCGGCCGAAGCCGACGACCTCCCGGAAGGAGGAGGAGGTCAGGCTCGAAGGACCTCGTTCGCCCCACGCTCCGCGATCGTGACGCCAGTCTCGGAGCCACGGGAGAGGATGGCGAGGATGGTGATGTACGTTCCCAGAGTGCCATTGCCAACGTCGGCAGTGACGTCGAGGTACCTCTTGCGACCGCGGAGGTCGATCTCGAACACTTGGAAGGTATTGTCGTCGGTGGCCGACGGCAGCGCGGAAGTCGAGCCGTCGATATTGGCCGACGTACCAAAGACGAGCCCGGTCACGGCAGCGTGACCACTGCCAGAGGTGTCGGACTCGGTGACGGTGAGTTCGTCCATCGCGATGTCGGTCGCGCCGAGATAGACGACGATGGTGCAGTAGTCCCAACCGGCAGTGTCGATCTCCGCCGTCGTGGCGACGGCGTTGTCGAGGATCGCTCCGGGAGGAGTGACCGAAACGAACTTGGTGTTCTGAAGCGCAATCATGGTGGTCTCCTATCGGGGCGGGCCGAAGCCCGCCCCGCGTGGATCAGGCTCGGATGGCGAACACGGGACCGGTCTCGGTGCTGGAGCCGGTGTCGTGGACGTTGATGTCAAAACGCTGGGTTCCCTTGATCGCCAGCGCGTCCTGCTCGAACAGGTTCACGCCCGCGACAGTCCCCTCGGTCGCCTGACCGATGGTGACTTCACGACGGTCGCCGAAGGTGGCCGCCAGCGACAGGTCGCCGAAGAACGCCATCGTGGTGTCCGCGGCGATGGCCGACGGCATGACCTGAGTGAAGCGAACCGGGTAGCCGAAGAGCATCGGAGTGCGAACGCCGTTGACCACCTCGGTGGTCGTGGTGCCGTTCGACGCGAAGATGAGCGGTTCGACTGCACCGTGCCAGAAGGTCTTGTGCATATACCACGCGGTGTTGGGAGTGTCCGCGTACTGCGGGATGGCTGCCATCGCCGTGTGGAGGTCGTCCATCGTGAGGTCGGTCAGAGCGGAGAGTCCGGCTTCGAGGTACTGCACGTTCGCAGTCCCGTTCTGCAGGACGTAGCCCACGCCTTGAATGCCACCGTAGGTGGAGGTGCCGTCACCGACGAAGCCGCACTCGTCCTCACGCTGGGCAAGCGCGAAGGAGATCTCGCCAGCGACCTGATCGCCGATGTTGACCATCGCGTCCTCGTTCAACTCGTTCGAGATGACGGTGATGGCTCCCAGTTTCTTCGCGACGAGCAGCACGCTCTCGAAGGTCTGGGTCGAGTCGGTGATGGCCGAAGTCTCGCCCACGAAGTAGGCAGTGAGTCCCGACTTCCAGCGCGGGATGCGCAGGGTGTCGCGGGTCATCGGTCGGACGGTGCAGTTCGGACGGAAGACGCCGTACTGCTCGCGGAGCACGATGAGGTCGTTCTCGAACTCCTCAGGCACGAGGTAGCCGCCGGCGGCGTTCGAGCCCTCGGTATGGGCCTTGATCTCCAAGCCGTTCCGCTCACACCAGTCGAGCGACTTTCGGTTGCCCATCATGGCACAGAAGGCACGGCCGAAGCGGTAGGCCTTCTCGACCGCCTCGTACTTTCCACCGTCGGTGAAGTTCTTGACGCGGCCGTAGACCTTGCGAACGGGAGTCGGAGCCGCAGAACGGGTCCAGCCGCCGACCGCCTTGCGACGAGCGGCGATGACGGACTTGGCCTCGGCCTCCGGGTCCGTCTTCACGTCCTCGGACTTGGCGGCCTCGTCTTCCGGCATCTCCTCGTCCATGGCGTCTTCGGTGCCGCCAGCGGGCATGATGATCACGTCGACGGCTTCCGCACCAAGCGGCGAGCCTTCCTCGTCGACGAGCGCGACGCCCTGAAGGTACATGGCCTTGGCCTTCGGGAAGTTGGCCTTCCCGACCTGATCGGCGAGACGCTGGAGATCGTCCTGAGCGTCTGCGAGAGTGACGAATCGCATGAGAGTGGTTCCTTGAGAGTGGTGGGTTGTGCAGCGTCGTGGACCTATCGGCTCGACCCTTTCGGTCATCCGCTCAGATCCGTGCTCGCACCTAGAGTCTCGAAAGTCGACCGACCGCCGGCACGGACACCTTGAGCGTCGGTCGCCGGCTGAGGTGTCCGAACCGGGTGGCGGCCTCGCGGGAGATGAGTCCCTTGGAGACGGCTGTGACCAGCGCGGACGGGTTGGCGGGCAGCGGGGCGATGGAGACCTCCATGAGATCCCACTTGGAATAGACCGCCCGGCAGTTCTTTCCGTAGACCTCTCGGTCGTGGTCATTGGCCTTTCGCACGCCGTCCTCCTTGGGGAGGAAGCCGATGGAGATGCCGCGGACGACACCTTGCAGGACCAGCGACTCGATATACGACGCGAAGAACGGCCCCTCGAAGTTGGCGGGACGTTGTGCGAACCGCATCGTCGCCTCGATCTTTCCCTTGCCACGGGTCAGCGAGGTGATGTTTCCGATCGGCTCCTTGGTGTCGTGGTTGTAGAGGAGGACCGGGTTCTCATCGTATCCCGTGGTGTCCATTCCCTGCGACACGACGACCTCGCCCTCGCGGTCCACGGTCTCTGCCGTGATGACGCCTCGGACGACCGGACCGTCGGGGCCTTGTTCGACTTCCGCCTTGTTGATGGAGAGTGTCTTGTAGAGCATCGTCAGTCTTCCAGAATCGGTCGCATATCGCAGCGGCAGTTGGGGTGGATGGTGCCTTGGGAATCTCGGCCAACCGCGTACGCCTTGCCGTCGGTGCCAGTGATCGTGCTGCCGGCCTTGACCATCGGTTCCGCGATGTCCAGACGCTCACCGCCTCGGCCATACTTCTTGTCGATGGCTTCGCACAACGGACAGGCGAGTGGGGCCATGAGGAACCGCTTCTTCTTCACTCGGCCAGTCGCCTTCCAAGTGTCGATCTGACCCTCGTGGTAGGCCGCTGCGGACTCCGTGCGGGCGATCGTCTCCGCACGCGAACGGCTCACGTCGCGAGCCTGCTGCACCCGCTTGATCTCGTCGTCGATATTGAAATCGGCGTTCGTGCGGTTGAGGAACGCCTTGATCGTCTCATCGACGACCGACTCGGCGACCAGTTCGACCCGCTTGGCGATGGACTTGAGGAGAGCCTGAGTGATGCGAGGCATAGGCACTCGGCCCGCGCCCTCCTCGGACAGGATCTCATTGAGCCGATCCAGTCCGACCTTGCGGCCACCACGCGCTGCCGACTCGGTCGCCTCCATGAGGGCCTCGATGAGTGCAGCCTTGTCACCCTTGAGTGACTTGATGATCTTCTCCGCCACGTCGTCGAAGGACTTGGCGGGCGACGGCTTGATCTTCCCGCTCTTGAACGCCGACAGGATCTCGGCGTAGACCGCGTCCAGAGACTTGGCGACTGCAGAGGCCATCCGCTTGGCGGGCGTTGTACGCTCGCCCTCCCGGATCGCGTCCTCCGCATCGCCGCCAGTGTCCTCCGCGGCCTTGGGAGTCAGACGAGCGAAGTCGTCGTCCAGTCCTTCGATGGCGAGCCGAGCCATCCGCGTTTCTTCCGGCCACTCGTACACGGGCCGCACGCTGCCACTCATGGCCTTCGTGCAGCACCCGCAGCCAGACGCCTTCTCTCGTGCGGCGTCGAGTTCCTCCAGTTTCCGTTCCGCCCATCCAGCACCCGCCCCGTCCGGGTTCGCGGGGTCTCCGCCCCAGAGGAGCCACGCCACGACGCCCGCCGAGGGGTAGTCCTCGTGATCGGAGTCCGCGGCAGGCACGTCGAGGTCGACTCTGTGGCGGCTGAAGTAGTTCGCCATTCGCGCCACGGTCTCAGGACTCAGGTTCGTGCGGTTCTTGATGTCGCGGGCTCGGGCGACTCCGACTTCGGTGCCACCACGCCCATGCTCCTCACGGAGAGCGAGGCCACGCTCCGCCAAGGCCGCCATCTCCTCCGTGGGTTGCAAGTCCACGTCCTCGATGGCCTTCGACTCGCCACACTGGCTGTGGGCGATTGCGAGTGCCTGCTGCTGGTCATAGCCCTCGGCCAGCAGGACTTCCAAGGCTCGCTCGATGCAATCGTCCAGAGGCTCGCCCGGCAACCGCTCGACCTTCGAGACCATTCCGATGGCGCGTTCCGCCTGCCGTCGGGTCCAGCCGCTGGCCTGCAGCAGTTTGACCGCCGAGTACCCGCCCAGAGTGCCGTCCTTGGCACTCTGAAGGATCGCGCCGAGGTCCATCTCGGGCGACACTCTGGGGAGTTCCGTGGCTTGCACGCCTTCGACCCGCTTCCGTTCCGTCTCAACCATCCGAGTGGCGATCTCGCGGTCGAAGCCGCAGCCTACCAGCACCTCAATCGCGGCGATCGGGCTCAGGTTGCCCTCGGCAACCGCGGCCAGCACGTCCACGACGCTGCTCACCACGGAGGAAGTCAGCACAGGACCCTCGGAAGGCCGCGCAACGGCCGCGTCCTCGCTCTTGGCTTCCTCGACGGGTGCATCTTCCACGGAGCCAACGGACGCCGCAGGGTCGATCTGCTGGCCTCCTGCGTCGTCAACGGACATGAACCCGCCGGCGAGAGGGGCCGGACCGCCCAAAGGCTGCCCGTTCACCAGCAGCCGGTCGGCCATCGGGTCGTCGATTGGCTCGCGTCCCTCCTCCAGACGTGCCTCATTCGGCGTCCGCCACCCTCCCGCCACAGCGGTCTGGCGTTCCGTCAGTTCCATCTGCCGGT
>Ga0099850_1000341_pt1 | contig 20868 bp, 11 predicted proteins | sample CB_VirMetaG_5_FD_79182 | JGI IMG/M metagenome (GOLD analysis project Ga0099850, IMG submission 79182) | Freshwater to marine saline gradient viral communities from Chesapeake Bay - CB_1508_1D Viral MetaG | ecosystem: Environmental > Aquatic > Marine > Coastal | place: USA: Chesapeake Bay... | reverse complement strand
TAGAAAGTTTAAGAGTTGATGGTAAAATTCAAGTTGCTAAAATTGAAACAGATGCTAAAAAACAAATAGCTGATGTTAAAGATGATGGAGCTAGAGACATTGCTGACATGAAAGAAAAAGTTAAATTAAAAGAGAAAGGTTTAGATGAATCTGATAATTATACATTAGGTACACAATTACCTACAAAAGGTACTAATAACAAATCATTAGATGAATTATTAGGATAAGTTGTATATTTGCAAACGGAGTAACAAAAAATTTATATTATGTCAGAAGAAAATAAAAGTGCATTAGTAGATAATTCTGAAACATCTACAAGTGAAGCGAGTAAGTTTAATCCTATCGCATTTGGAGATTCATTCAATAATGTTGAAACTGAGTCTACTGAAACTTTGGATGAAGCAACAGAAGAATCTGTTGAATCAGAAGTTGAAGAAAGTGATGATTGGTCATTCGAAGACGAGCCAGTTGCAGAAGAGAATAAAGCTGGAGAAGATGCTGGACGAGACGATGTTAACTGGGCAGCAGTTGCAGCACAGCTTGGACTTGATGGAAAGTCTACTAAAGAAGAGATACAAGAAGCATTAAAAGCTATTCAGGACAATAAAGAGGAAGAAAAAGCTAATGAGCCTGTTGATGAATTTGATCAACTTAAAAATATTCTTAAACTTGACGACAAAGGTTTAATGGTAGAAGAATTAAAAGCTAGAGGATTTGGAGATGCTGAAGTAGAAGATTACATAGATAGACTTGAAGATGCTGGTACATTAAAGTACGAAGCTCTTAAAGTTAGAAATGAAATAAACAAGCATATTGTTAACAGAGAAATACAACAAAAAGAAGAAGCACAGTTACAAGAACAAGAGAAGCAAAAACAAATAGAAGAAAATAAAATTGCTTTACAAAAAACTATAAAAGAAAGAGAAGATTTTTATGGTTATAATTTAGGTAAAGAACAAAAAAAAGAAGTCTACAAGTATATTACTAGTGGAGACTTCTATAAAGATTTGAGTTCTTCACATGAAGAAGTGTTTGAGCAGGCAATGTTTAAATTGTTCAAAGAACGTGTATTTGCTTTGCAGTCTAAAAAAGGATACGAAGACGGTAAGTCTCAGATTCTTGACAACATCACATCTCCAGACTTAGGTAGAACTTCAAAACCGAGACCTATGAAGTCAAAGAAATTTGATCCTTCGCAGTTCTCAAGATCATAGTCAGGTATGTGTGAAGCCTGGATGAGATGACGCTTAGTCGAAACAAAGTTTCCCTAACAAGTGAAATCAAAAGTAATTCATGCAAGAGATTTTTTTAATTAATTTTTAACTTTTAAATTTTTACTACGATGAAAACATTTTCAGGTGTTTATGGTAAGGATACAGAGCAAAGTAATTCTCTTGTAGATAATCTTTTGAAGTATCCTGAAATTTCAAAAACATTGGTACGTCAGCACCAACGTTATTCTTTAACTTATTTATTGGAGCGAGCTGGCCGTTTCTCTAACGCTAAAGTATTAGCTGATAACTCTTATGAGTGGAAAGTATTAGGTAGATTAAACAAGCCTCTAGTAGCTGCTGGTGGTGGTGAAGCTGCTCCTGATTCTGGTGGTTCTTCTGGAACTTATAGTGCATCTCACACTACAAGTGCTGCTAATGAATTATTTTATATTAAATTTAAATCTAAAGCATCTACTGGACATTATGTTTTAGCAAATAGAAATGATGTTGTTAGATTTAATAGTGGTTGTACAGCATTAGTTATTAGTGTAGGTGCTGTTTCATCAGATGAGCAGGAAATTAAATTTAGACAAATTGGTGAAACCAACTTGGCTGCTACTGATTACGATGCTGACGTTGTAGCTGGTACTATTTCATCTGCTTTTGCAGAGGCATCTGCTGGATCTACTGTAGGTCAAACACAAGTTTATCCTGACACTTACAAAAACTGGTTAACTATTTCTCGTAAGAAGAAAAAAGTAACTGGTTCTCAGTTGTCTGATGTAACTTGGATTGAAAACAATGGTCAAGCTTTATGGTACTTTACTGCTGAAGAATTAATGATTCAAGAGTTTATGTATCAATTAGAGCTTGCTCGTTGGTATGGCGTAAAATCAGATGGTTTGGGTGACACTGTAACTGCTCCTGGAGCAAACACAGCTTCTACTTTAACTGATGCTGATGGTACTGTTCTTCAAACTGGTGATGGTATATTAGCTCAAATTGAAGGTTCTAACGATGGTGACTATGCTGGATCATTAACTGAAGAGGCTTTAATTGACTATATGGCAAATCTTTCTAAAAATGCTACTACTGCTGAAGGTATGGAATATGTTGTAATGACTGGAACTGAAGGTCGTAAGCAATTCCACAGAGCTATGAAAGAATTGTTAGTTGGAAGTCAAGTTGTTAGTGCAACAAATCGCGGTCAAGGTGGTGGCGCTACAATATTTGATGCTAAATCTGGTCAAGATGTTGAGTTAGGTGTTAACTTTACTTCTTACCATGCATTAGGTAACAAAATTACTATGGCTTACTGTCCAGCATTTGATGATCCAAATCTTCATGCAAATGCAAATGAAGGCGGTAAAATGGTTTTCTTAGACTTCTCTACTGTAGGTGATGGTTCTAACATTGAATTAGTTGCTAAAGGTGCTGAAGGATATAATAGAAACTACATCCGTAAATATGTACCAGGTATGGTTAATCCTTACGACTTCAATGGAATGATGGCTGCTAATGGCGATGATTCATTTGAATGTCATGTAATGTCTGAGTCAGGAATTATTGTAAGAAACCCACTTTCTTGTGGTATCTTAACTAAAACCTCATAGTCATTAATACTAATTTGGGAGAGGTTAACGCCTCTCTCATCTTAGAACAGGTATTAACAAAAAATTATTTTATTATGAAACACAGAGTTCAATTATTAGTTAAAAATCCAAAAAGATTTGGTTATTTAGGTTTGTCAGATTATAAAGACTCAAAAGGAAAATGGGTTAGATTTTTTGATATAAATGGAGAACATGTAGGTAAATTTGAATTAACAAATCCAACAGCAGAGTTTGATTATGCGGATGAATATGAAAAAACTGTTGTAGATTTTTTAAGAAATCATCCCAAAGCAGGTAAAAGTTATTTTTTACATGATTTAAAAGTAAAAGAAGAAGCAGAAGTAGAACAATTATTATCTTCTGCTGATGCTATTTTAGTAGCTTCTAAAATGGGCATTGCTGAAACAAATGATTTTGCAAGACTTTGCGGAATACCTTTAGACGCTGATCAAGATGTTATAAAAGCTAGACTTATCAAAATGGCTAGTGTAAATCCTGATAAGTTTATGGAACTTTATTATAATCCTGAAAAAGATGATTTAATATTTTTAAGAAAAGCATTAGATAAAGGTTTAATTAAGAGAGAAAACGGTGCGTATAAACAAAATCATATTACAATGGGCTTAACAGAAGAAGCTGCTATTGTTTGGTTAAAAGAAAACTCTGATGTTTATGCGTTATTAAAGCAAGAACTTAGAGGTAATGTAACCGTTAAAGTTCAAAGCAGTAAGCAAAATAGTAAAACTAAATCTGAAAAAATAGAAGAATAATGACATTTCAAGAAGCTCACGACTTAATGGACTTGCTGTTAGATAAAGCAGATCAAGCGTATTTTACAACAGCAGAAAAAGATAAGTTTTTATCTATGGCCATTATGCAGTGGTATGATAATGTTATTACAGATTATGGTAACAATCCAGGACAAGGTAATCATGAAGCGTCTAAGTATGTTGTAAAACAAACAAAAAGCTTCAAAGAAGATACAAATGGACAGATTAGAGTTCATAACAATACAAGCAATACAACTCCATATCCATACAATACATATTATGGATTAACATATCCCTTATATAGAGTTACTAGCTTGAAAGTTAAAACTAATTCTACAGCTTCTTTTGAATCGGTTGATCCATTGCCTCCTGGTGTTGTTAGTGATACTAGCTCTGATCCATTTAACAAACCAACCTCTACAAATAGAAAGTTTGGTATGTATGGCACAGCATTACAAGTTCACCCTAATAGCGATTTAGTTTCTAATGACGCTAGACTTTTAGTTAATTATACGGCAGGAGCTATAACATCTGTTACTATATTAGATGGTGGTTCTGGGTACTCTTCTGCACCAACTATTACAGTATTAGATAATACAGCATCATCACCTGCAACTTTAACAGCAGTTTTAACTGGTGGTGTGGTTACATCTGTAACAATTGACGATGGTGGATCTGGATCAACAAAAAGCTCATCATATGTATTAGTTGAAGAAAGTCCAACATCAGCACAATACTATATGGAGTATTTTAAATATCCTATATTGTCTAATGTTGCAGGCGGTGCTTTTGATTCATCTGCAGTTGATTTTGGAACATCAGACATTCAATTAGGAGCTGGAGCATTAGCTTATGATCCATATAATTGGGATGACACATCTACTGGTGTTACTAACTGGGGTTGTGGTCCTGAAGCTGCTGAAAATATAGTTAAAATAGCAGTTAGAATGATGACAGCAAACATAGAAAGTCCTCTTTATCAAGTGAACACTATTGAAGAGAAACGAAGTGAATAATATTAAAGAGGCTCTTTTTGTTTCTCCTTGTTCGAAAGTAGGTGGATTCACTCATAGTGATGAAGCCTATTTTCATTTAATTTAATAAATTTGCAGTATGGCTACGCTTAATGAAATAGTTTACAATATTAAGAACCTTGCGGAAGGGGGTTCTAGCATAGATTATGATTCAAAAATCTCTAAGTTACAGGTAGAGTTTTTAGTACATAGTTATAGAGCTAATCTTTTATTAAATTACACAAATTCAGGTAGAGCTGTGCATCCTCAGACTTTACAGACGTTAAAGCATACGTCTGCATCTGATAGCGTGACATATATTAGCTTTCCTGCTTTAATTAACTTTTCAAACTTAAAGTCTATAAAAAGCATAAAGCATTATGATGATAGCGCAGCTACAACAGAAAGTGTTAGCCTTATAACACAATCACAAAACACTTACGAGAATAACAATAGATTTGTTAATAGTGTAAAGAAAGCTTACGTTCAAGATGGTAGACTTTATTTAGTTAACTTTAATTTAGATACAGATGACTATTTAGAGGTAACAGCATTGTTTGCTAACCCAACTGAAATTACAACAGCAGAAGGAGCTTTTGATAAAGACTCTACAATGTATCCTTTACCTACTGAGCTTATAAATGCATTAACACAAGAAATATTATCAAAAGAGTATAGAGTTGTTATAGGAACTCCAAGAGACAAGGAAATAGATGGAGAAGCACCGACAGAGAAAGTACAAGGACAAGTACGTCAGCGTTAAAGATATTTACAACGCTGTAAAGGGAGACATAAAGAAAATTGGTTATAGTGGTTTTTACAATATAATCAAAACGTTTTTTGAAGAGTTGATACACGAACTCGTTGTTGAGAAAGCAACAGTTACATTGCCAGCTAAGTTTGGTAAAGTCTATATAAAGAAAATGCTACAAAAAAGAGCTTTTCATTATAGATGTAATGTAAATGAATTAGATGAAGAAGGAAACAGAGTTGTGTATAAGGTTCCAATATTAAACGACTATTATTATAAGTTAGTTTGGTTAAGACCTAAAAAATATAAAACAGCTAAAATTATTCCAATGGGATACTTTAAAAAAGCTTTAAATAATGAATTAAACGAAGGTAAAGACTTTTAATTATGAATTTTGTATCTGTAAAAAATGTAATGTCCTCTGTAGCAAGAAATCTTGGTACTGATGTTTCTATACATGAATCTAGTATAATTGAATGGGCTTTTGAAGCAGAAAAATACATAGGTGGATTAAAGTCATTCTTACAAACTGAAAAAGACGTTACAATAACTTCGAATAGAGCTGCTTTGCCTGCTAATATAGTTAAAGTATTAGCTGTTAGTCAAAGTGGTGTAATGCTTGAACCTACGCACTCACACTTTAGAGGTAATGCTGTAGGGGATGATGCTGACACAGATAATATGGTTGCTAGTGGCAGATATTACATACAAGATGGTTACATTAATACTAAAGTCTCAGACGACACTGTAATTACATTATCTGTATTAGAAATACCAACAGACGCAGATGGGCTTCCTAAAATAAATGATGCACATTTAGAAGCTGTAACTGCTTATTGTATGTGGATGATTAAAAATATAGACTATTATAACGGTAAAGTTCCTCAGTATATTATTAAAGACTTAGAGAGAAGATGGTATTACTTGTGTGGTCAAGCTAGAGGTATAGATGGTATGCCAAGCTCACAAGAGCTTTCAGAGATAGGTAAATACTGGAACACTTTAATTCCAATTAAGACTAATAACGGCCTTAAAAATCACTAATAATGGCAAAATCTACTCCAAAAACTTTTCAGGGTGGACTTAACATGGATGTTGATCCAAGATTTCAACCACAAGGAACATATCGTGATGCTCAAAACATTAAAGTAGTAAGTGTAGAAGGATCTTCATTTACTGTAGAAAATATTAAAGGAGCAACATCTAAAATAGATCTAGGAATAGATGATGGCAATATAGTAGGTTATTATTCATTTTCAGATAAACTTGTTTTAATACATGTTGATGGAACAAATACTGCCAGCTCAACTACAAAAATTTATATGTATACATTAAATGATGATGGTACATTTAGTAGTGAAGTTGATGTAAACAATAGTGATACTTATGTTTATTCTGCTAATATGCAGATGACAGAAGAACAACCTGTTAAAATAGTTGGTTTAATAGAAAATAAAGCTATTAGAAGAATATATTGGTCTGATAATATTAATCCAGTCAGATCTATAAATCTTGAATTAGCTCCTTATGCTTTAGATAATTACCCAATTACCACAACTGAAGTGCCTGTATCTAATTTAGACTTACTTCCAAAAGCTAAATTAAATGCACCATATTTGAGTGCTGTAGTTGGTGGTAATCTTAAAGTAGGTGTATATCAATATTGCTATGAGCTGTTTACAACAGATGGCGCTAGTACATCTATATCCCCTCTGTCTGGACTTTATCATACTACAAATCAAACTGGAGATTATAAAAATACATATGGATCTGCTGTTGGTGAAGATTCTTCAATGGGCTTTCAAATTAAAATTAATTCATTAGATACTAATTTTGAAAAAATAGTTTTATATGCTGTATTATATGAAACAAAAGACGGCCCATCAAAAGCATACAAAGTAGGTGAAAAATATATATCAGGTAATACGTCTGCAACATTTTCACATCAGAGATTAGATAATGAATTGCCAATAGAAAAAATATTAGAAGTTTCTAATACGTTTGATGTTGCAAAAGATATAGCTATAAAAGACAATATATTATTTGCTGCTAATACTAAAAAAACAGATGCTTTTATAAGTATTGATGAATTTGACTCTGAGCTTAAAAGATGGAAAAGTGATGGCACTAGCAGAGGGACAAGATTTTTAAGTGGTGGTAGTTATACAAGAACCAATCAAGGCAAAGATAATTATCGTTTTTTACCAGGAGTTTATTATACAAATTATACAAAAAATAATAACACGGCTTCTACTGGATCAACAACGTCTGTAGCTGAATATAATTTATTACAATCAGGTATAGGAGAAGGCACTATATTAGAAGAAACTTTTTCAACAAGTCAAGATGGATTAATTGTAAATATAAATCAAGGTTCAAACTTTATACATGCAGATGCAACTGGATCTGGTTTAGTTTATGACGGTGCTGAATACATTACATATACAATTGTTATAAAAGTAGACACAAATGGTGATGGTACATATGACCAGTGGTGGAATGGAAGTGCATGGCAAGGCTCTTCAACTTCATTTACATATACTGGAGAAAATCCAACTAACTATGTAAACTCACTTGGAGGAGATTACGCATTATTTTATGATAATATAAATATACTTACAACAGCTATTGATGGAGTTGATAAATTATTTGTTGAAATAGAATCTAAATCAATTAATGGTGTTTCTGGAGGTTCTTTTGTGACATCATATACTGTAACTAATAATTGGTTTGGAGACACAACTATAACTGCAAATGGATATTCAAGTGATGGTGAGGTAAATATATCAGTTGAGGAATCTGTAACATTATCAGAAGCAAATGAAATATCTGAATACTCAAGGGTTTTAGGTGCGCAATCACAGGGTTTTACATCAGGAAAAGGTGTAAGAATGACATTTAAAACATATCCTAAAGTTAGCGATGAAGTTGTTGGACAAACAGATGATTTTCCATTTATATCAACAAATGATTCTATTATTAATTTTGATGTAAACAATACAGATAGCACTACATTTATAGCTACTCAATCATCTTCTAATAAAGATCCACAAATGGTTTCTTTAAAAGGCTATAAGCGTGGAGAAATATATAGATTTGGTATTTTATTTTATGACAAAAAAGGTAATCCAACCAATACATTATGGATGGGTGATGTTGAAATGCCAAGAACTTATGATAGAAATTTAGAGTTAATTCAAGTTACTGGTGTTAGATCACCTTATGACCCTACTTTAACTACTGCTTATCAAGCTAGATCTCCTCAATTAAATGGCAGAACAATAGCTGAAGACTATAGACTTGATGTTGTTGATGGTATTGCTGTTCCAGGTTATTGTAGAACTGAAGAATACTATAGAGATGGAGATGTAGCTTTAGGAAATGTTGGAAACACTAACAAAAAAACAAATTGGTTATTCCCATATACAAGAAATAGTTATGCTTCTTCAAGAACATTTAAACATTACACAATGGATTTATGTTGTGTATTTGATTTAAGATTTCCACAATCTGTATTAAATAAAATATCAGGATATAGAATTGTAAGAGCTGAAAGAAGCGAGGAAGACTCTACAATATTACAACAAGGTTTATTTAGAGAAGCTATTTCTACTAATTACAATACAACAAAAAAAGACAATACTGAACTAGCATTACCAGCTTCAGGAATACCACAAGATGAAATTATAGGGAATAGTGTTGATTCAAATAAACTAGCCGTACATGAAGAATCGCAAAAACATTCAGGTAAGTATACGCTAGGAGAAAATATTATTACAGATAATAATACGGAAGTAGGATCACCAGACTCAAATGGAACAAAAACAACTGAAAGTTTTATTTTTGGATCTAATGGTTCACAACAAAATTATTCTGAAAACTCTGGAATAGGACCTATATGGACGTCTGTCCCAAGTTTTGGTATGTTATATTCACCAGATAGTATATTTGGTACTGCGCCATATACATATCAAGATGGAGATGTTGCAAGAGCAATAAGTATTATAAAATTAAAAGATAATACACAATTTGCTACAAATAAAGCTTATAGCTTTAGGTCGCATTATGCTGATACAAAAAGATTTTATGGTAAAAAAACTATAAATTCTTCTGATGGTCAGGATGTTTATGTTGGTAAAACTTATACTGTAGATACGCAATTTCATAGATTAAGTAATGAAACATTAGAGGATGGATCTAATGGAATTAAATTTTACACAGAAACTGATAGTTATGGCAACTATTATAGTGGAGCAGACTTTACAACTTCAAATGATGCTAAAGGTTTATATAATGCAGGATCTGAACTAAATGATGCTAAAGAACTTAATGATGGAGATTCTCACAATCTTGAATCTTCTAGTTTAGACTTTCATAATGTTTCGTTTGGATCTACAAAACCTATAGCAGAAACAAACGCTGATTTAACAATAACAGGAGCTTATCACTCATATGTTAAAAGCTATACCACTATTGGTTATGAAGTAAATAAAAGTATACAAAAAGGTAATAGAGGTATATCAGTTGATGTATCAGATAAAGGAACATTTAGAATACCAAACTTAGATAGAGCTTTAATTGGATCGGATAGACAAATACTTTTTGATGATTCAATGAGAAGTAAAAAATCACCTTATATGATATTAGGTGAAATAGAAAAAAGTTCTTCATATAAAGAGGGGGTATATGGCGGTGTAGAAGATAGCGCTATATATGCAACAAGATATATACAAGCTGGAGACTTTGTTCCAGTTAGAGATTCACATGTACCGACTACAAAGTTTCAATGTAGAGTTGCTGGTGGTGATACATATGTAAGTATATTTTCTCATCAATTAACTATGTCTCATTTTCATCCTGATGGATCAGCAGCAAAAGTAATTACATTCCCTGTTGAATCAAGAACTAATGTTGAAATGAGAAGTGGTCAACATTTAGCTTCAGGTTTTATTAATGCAGGATTTTTCCCAGATGTATTACCTAATAAAAATGATATTCTTTATAATCAAGTATATAGTCAAGAAGCAAACTTAAAAGGTTATTTATCTGTAAATGAAAAGAAAAAACCTAAAGATGAAAACCAACCAATACAAATATCATATAGTAAAACTAAATTATCTGGAGAGTCTGAAGATTCATTTAGACAATTTCCAGCAGCACAGTTTTATGAAATGGATAATGACACTGGTGAAATAAATGGTTTAATAAACTTTAGGGACGATTTATATGTTTTTCAAGACAATGGCTTTGCTAAGTTATTTATTAACTCTAGAACACTTATAGGTGGTCAGGAAGGTATATTACTTGGTAGTGCTAGCACAATTGAAAATCATGCATACATATCTAAACAATATGGAAGTATACATAGAGAAGGTATTTTAGCAACTGATAATGCAATATACTTTATAGATGCCAAAAATTCTAAAATTCATAGATTTACTGGTAGCTTACAAACTATATCTGACAAAGGTATTTCTAAGTTTTTAAATCAAGATATATTTGTTACTAACTCTACGTTAGCCTCTAAAGTAAAAAACAATACATACCCAAGAGTTGAAACATCACAATTAGTATTTGCACAAAATGCAAATGGTGTTAGTATTGGATATGATCAAAATGAAAAACGTGTAATCTTTACATTTGCAAGTTACCATGATTCTCAACAAAACAAAAAATCCATATCATTTAATGAATATATAGACGGTTGGGAAAGTAAATTAGACTTTTGCCCTCCTTTATGGATAATGCATGATGGCAAATTATATTCACATGGTAGACTTCCAGCAGAAATGGGTTCATCTAATGTAAATTGTGATAATGTTTATTTATTTGATTCGGACGCTTCAAATAGAGGTTTAGTTGTAGATCTTCAAAAAGAACAGTTTATAGAAATTGTAATTAATGACGGACCTACTGATAGCAAAAAATTTGATGCTGTTGAAGTTATAGGTGATGTAGACACATCAGGAACTGTAAACTTAACTGGTGCAGCATTTAGCACAGATAAAGTCTCAGAACAATCTACAACATTTGCTACAGATTTAATACACAAAGTACGTGAAGGCATACTTAGATTCCCACTTAGAGGTAAAACTGCAACAAAAAGATTAGTTGGTAGTTATGCTCTAGTAAAATTGAAAAATAATAATACTACTAAATTTAGTATCTTTGCAATAGTTCCTAAAATCAGAAAATCTTTTAAATAATGGATGATATTGAAAATGAATTACAAAAATTAAGACTAGATCCTGCATTTGCTGACATGACTGATGATCAGATAAGACAAATGTTGTTAAGAAATGTGACGGTTACTGCTGACAATAATTTATCATCTCAATTATCAGGAAATGTAGATTATGGTATGGAGCCATTAAATCCATATATGTCTCCAGTAGAAAATAGATTTGATTTTGGCAATGTAAGTAATATTGCAAACACTGTATCACAAGTTGGAACAGCAGCTAAATCTTTAACTGGAAAATCACTTTTAGGTACTGAAGGATTATTAGGAACTGCTGGATTAAAAGGAGCTTTGAAAGGATTTCTACCACAAGGAACAGCAGCAGCAGGTGGAGCTGGTGGAGCTGGTTTAGCAGCTTTAGCACCTGCATTACCATTTTTAGCTGTTGGTGCATTTGCATTAGCTGATAAAGCAAGAAAAAGAAAAAGAAAAGAAAGACTTGAGGCTCAAGAAATGAAAGAGTATCAAGAAAGAAAATTACAACAAAAGCAAGACTTAATAGAATCTAATAAAGATTACTATGAACTTGCAAATAAATATACAAATACTTACGGAGGTTAATAATGGCTACACCAGGAAAAAATAAAGTTTCTAAAAAAGAAATATATGATTATTTAAATTCATTTGGTCAAATATCAAAAGATAAAGCGTTAGGTATTTTAGCCAATATAAAAGCTGAATCTGATTTTTATTCAGATGCAGTTGAAATAGGTGATGTGGAAAATAAAGGAATAGGTCTGTTTCAATATACTTTTCCTGCAAGAAAAGAAGCTTTTTTGAAAGCCGTTCCTGACTGGGAAACAAATTGGAAAGGTCAGATTGATTTTGCTTTAAGTGAGCCAGAAGCACAAAAGTTTTTAGAATCAGAATTTGATTCACCTGAAGAAGCAACAAAAGCTTTTATGTTAGATTTTGAAAAACCTAAAGATCAATCACCAAAAGCTATTGAAAAAAGAATCAAAAATATTTATACTCCTGATGATATTCCAGAAGCAGATCCAGAAGAAATATTTAAAACATTACAGGAGCAATCTAAAAAAGAAGAAGAAAAAATATTTCCATCAGATGCTCCTTTTCCTACACCAGAACAGCCTTTTTCTCAAACTAAAAAAGATATTCCATATGTTGAGCCTAAAGAAATAAAAGGTTTTGATGTAAAGTCTCCTGAAATTAAAATGGAACCTGCAGAGCTTCCTATTGACTTAAGAGATGATACTAAAACATTAAATGATGAAACTGATGAAACTGATAAAACTGTTGTAGATAATACTTCCAATGTTGAAAAAACTATAAAACAAGGACCTTTAGATGCAATTGGTGGTATAGGTACAGTAGTTTCAGCATTAGTTGGAGCAAAAGCTCTTAGTAAAGCTTCTCAAGATCCTGAAATATTAGCTACGCCAGAATTATCAGACGCATTTAATGCTGAGTTATATCAAATGGAACAGCTTTCAAAACAAGGATTTGCTCCTGAACAGGAAAAAGCTATTAGAAAAGATATTCAAAGTGCTTATGATTTAGGTGTAGAAAATGCAATTAGAGGTACTGCTGGAGATAGGGCTAAGTTTTTAGCTATGACTGGTGCATTAGACACTAGAAGACAGTCTGCTTTATTAGACTTTGCTGCAAAAGATGAAGCAGCTAGACAAGCAAATAGAGATAAATACAGACAAATGTTAAGTTTTAAAGAAACTTATGATAGACAAAATGATATGCAAATAAGAGCTGAAAAAATGCAACAAGCACAATTGCAACAACAAACATCATCTGCATTGGGTGCTGCCGCTATTAAAACTGCATTAGATAATATACAAGGAGCTAAAGCAGACATGATGCAAAGACAATATATAGCCTCATTATCAAATGGTGTTAAAACTGAAAAAGTTGGTCTTTTTGAAAGTCTTGGTTTAGGCAAATTAGAAAACATGTTTAAAAAAAATAATACAGAAGCATAATGGCTGGAATGGGTATAAATACTGCTTTACTTGGTCTTTTTTCATCTGATAGAAAGGCAGCTAAACAAAGAGAGTTAAATATTGCTCAAGCAATGTATAACAAAGAGCAACAAGATTTACAAAAACAATATCAATTTCAAGATCAATTATTTAAATTAGATCAAGCTTATGGTGAAGAAGCTAGTAAAATTGTATATCAACAAGGGAAAGCTAAAAAATTAAAAGGAACATTAGATAATACTTTTGAAGAATTAAAAAAAGGTGCTGCAAGATATGGTGGCGACTATATGAAGTATATGGTTGCTGAGGGTAATGAATTACTTTATAGTGGTATATCAGATTTTAAATCTCAATTAAACTCATTAAAAGTTAATGAAGAAGAGGTTAAGAAGTACAGAAAAGCAACTGATAGTAAAGACACTGTAAATCTTGTTATGCAAAAAGACATACAAGCATTTAACGACTTTGTTAATGAAAAAACATCAGACTTTACATTTAGTGGCTTATTGTCTGAAATAGATATGGGTTATTTAGATGAAACTCAAAAAAATCAAAGAGTTTCTGCTCAAGACATTTTAGACTATGTTGGAAAAGATGGAACTCTAAATAGCAAGGCTATACGTATGAATCTTATTAGAGAAAGAAATATAGCTCCTGAAGATGTAACTAATGATATGCTTTTAGAATATACCAGAACTAAATACATGCCACAAGACATGCCAGTTTACGGTAAAGCAGATATTGAAACATCTTATGGTAACGAGCTAAATACAGTAAATAAACTTGCTCAACAATTAAGCTCTAATCAATCAGACATGTTTAGCGTACCATTTACATCAACCATGAACAATATAATTGATGTAGTATCACAATATGGTATAGATGTTAATAAGAGAGCTTCTGTTAAAAATGGAAAAAGAATTAATTCAAGTTATGCTGTATTTACTGATCCTGAACTAAATGATGCTATTGCTAGTTCTGTATTTAATTCTACATCTACAGGTATTTACAATGAAGTAAAACCTGGATTAATGGTTGGTCCTGATGGAAGTCCTGTTAGAGTTACTAAAAAAGACTTAAAAGAAGAATCTTTTAATAATATATTTAATTATAGCACTGAAGGATCATATGATGAGGATGGATCTTTAATAACTCCAGACGACACATATTGGGAAATATTTGGTGGTGAGTCTAAAAAAATTGACGCTAGATTAAATGGATTTTTCTACGGAGAAAGAATACATTACATTGATGCAAATACTGGTGAGTCTAAATCTGCACTTATTACAGAAAATATGGACCAAGAAAAAGCCGAAGAACTTAGAGCTAATTTTGGAACAATTAGAAGTAAGGAAACTGTTTTATTAGCAGAATTAGAAGAAAAAGATCCATTTAGAAATGACTTTTATTATAAAGTTATAGATATGAATGATGGATTACAAGCATCTATTAATAAATATACAAAAGATAAAGACTTGTCTTCCGTTAAAGAGCAAAACGCTTCTTCAGAAAAAATGTTAGCTTCTAAGAAATTTAAAGAAGAACAAAAACAAAAATCATTAGGATCAATATCTAAATATACTGGCGATAATATTGAAGAGGTTAATAATTTGGCTGTAGATATAAAACCTAATTTATTTGGAGCATTTAATCAATATGGTTTACAAGCAAATATGTTAGGCCCAATAACTGCATTTAACATGTTAAACATTCCAGATGGTACAGACAATGCAAGAGATATATTTACTCAAAGCATAGCCAACTTGCCATCTACATTATCACAAAATAGCGAATTATCTAATGCTATAAAGGGTGGTCCAACTACATTTAATTCGTATCTTCGCAAAAACATATTTCAAAGCGCAGATCAATACCAAGAGTATTTAGATTTATCAGCAGGCTGGAACACATTCTTTAAAAATAATAGATAAAGATGGCTAATAATTTTTCTAAAAAACCTCAAGCTACAACTCCACAACAAGCTTTAGACACAACTACACAAAATCAAAATGAGCTTATAGCTCAAATATCACAAAGTATTGCACAAGAAGAAGGTATAACACCTGTTATGCAACCTAGTGGTATTGCTGTAGACAATAGAGACATATTTATGTCTAATGCCGAAAAAACTAAAAGATCTTTAGTTGCAGGTACTGGAGATGTAATGGAACAATTTATAGATTTAACACAATTAGCATACAATTATCTTACACCATTTGCTGCTGCTGAGAGAGCTGTAGGGCTTGACTTTAGTAAAAGTCTATTTGATTGGGTAGAGGAAAATACAGCAGGTAAGCTACAAGATTATGGTGTTAAATACAGAAAAGACGGAGATAAAGATTTTCAGTGGGCTGATTTAGCTACAGCAGACTTTTGGACTACAGACTTTGCAAGACAAATGCCTAATTTATTAACCATGATGGCAGGTGGTGTAGGATTAGCTAAAGGTGCTGGTACATTAATGACAAGAATGGCATCTAAGTCTATTGCTAAGAAAGGAGGGCGTCTAGCTGCAGATATGTTAAAGTCTACATCTAAACAAGCTCAGTTTGGTGGTAAGGGTTTAGGAAAACTTTTTACTAGATCTGAAAAAGGATTAGCTTTAAGTAATACAGGACAAGCTGTATCTGGTCTTGCTGCTGGTGCTGGCATGAACTTAGTAGATGGAGGTATTGTAGCTGGAATGGCATATGATAGAGCTATAGAAGAGTTTGGTAATGATGAAAATGGCAGAAAACTTGCAGGAGAAGTAGCGAGAAATATATTTATAGATAACTCTAAATGGATGGCTGTAGACGCAGTTTCATGGGCATTTACATTTGGAGGTGGTTCAAAACTTTTACTACCTAAAGCTATTCAAAAAATGAATCAAACTAAAGGTGGTTTTGGTAAACGTATTACAAATGTTTTAGCAAATGCTGGAGCTGGTTCTTTAGCTGGAGCAGGTATTGCAGGAGCAGCAACATTTGGTGAAGAAGGAATGGCTGAAGCAGTTGGTAAAGGTGCTTTAGTTGGACTTGGTGCTGGACTTTTGCCTGGTGGAAGAGGTGTAAAAGCTGCTGCTACATTAGCTCCTGAAGGAATAGAAGAAATGTTTCAAGAAACATATCAAGAATGGATCGAAAAGAAAGCATTTAATGAAGCTAGAGGAGAAGAAGAAAAAACACCTACATATTGGGATTTTTATTCATCTGATGAAGCTAGAAGAACAAAAGCAGTTTCTTTAGTTTCAGGTATAGCAGGTGGTATGGTTGGTGGTTACACTAACTTAATTAATGATATAGCTGATAGAAGTTATGAAAACGATCAGCGTATAGATGCTATTACAAGACAAATGAATAGATCAAGTGCAGACACGTCTCAAGAAAAGTCTGACGCTATGAGAGATGCAGTTGCAGAAGCTGTAAAATATGACAATCAAGAGTCTTTAAAAGCATGGATAAATGAAGAAGCCGCACTTGAAGGTGGAGCAATAGATGAAAGATTAAAAGATGAATTATTATCATTAATGGATAATATGACGTCTATTAAAAATAAAATTGGCAAAAATATATCTTTAACAGAATCTCAAGAAAGAGCTTTATTTGATGAAACGTCATTAATGGCTATGAGAGAAGATGATTTTAATAATCAAAAATCTATATACGAAGAAAATATAGCTGAGCTAGATGCAGACATAGAAAAAATAAATCAAAGTAACTCTTCTGCAAAGGTTAAGGCTGATGCTATTAAAAATATTGAAGCACAAAAACAAATACAAAACGATACGTTTGCTACATTAGAAAATAATTATAATCTACTACAAGAGGAATCGCAAAATGCTATAAATGAGTTTACAGCAAAAATATTGGCTAAACCAAAAGAAACCAATGTAGATAAAGCAATAAAAGCTGGTAATATAATAAAATCAAGTGTAAACAAGTTATCTAAAGGCATTGTCAAAACTTTTAAGGAATTAAAGGAAGGTTATGTTGCTGGTACTCAAGCTGCACAAGCAGAACAAGAAGTTGATGAAGAAGGCAATATAACAGAAACTGTAAAGCCAGAAGATGAATCTAACAATAAATTTAATACATTTATTAATGAATCTGTAAAAAATGTTAGAAACGACAAAGATATTAATACAGATGGTTTTACAGATGAAGAGCTTTCATTAGCCATATCAAATGCTTTAGCAACAGTTGGTGTTAATAATGAGTCTACAATGGCTGATATAGACGAGGCTAAAAGCGAAAAGATTGAAAAAGAACTACAAAAAGAATTAAATAAAATAGCTGAAGCCAAAACAGAAGAGCCTTCATTTTTTCAAAAAGTTAAAGCTAAAGTTTCAGAAACTGTTGAAACAGTCAAAGAAAAAGTTACACCTAAAAAAGAAGAATTAAAACAAGAAGCTCCAATTGAAGAAGCTCAAGTTGTTGAAGAGGAACCTACAACAGAAGAAGAAGCTAAACCAATAAAAGCCGAGGTTGTTAAAAAGAAAGCTAATCAAAAAGATTTAAGAGTTATTAATAAACTAGAAGCAAGAATTGCTGAACTAGAATCATTAGATACTTTAAACGAGGCACAGCAAGCTGAACTAGTTATATCTAAAAAATCTTTAAATAATATTTTAAATAGAGTTGAAAGATCTAAAGAGGAAACTGCTAAAGCTAAAAAAATAAAAAGAGATGCAAAAGCAGATGCAAAAAGAAAAAATGAATATAAAACTAAATGGTATAGTCCTTTAAGATTATTAGAGCGATCTAAAGTAAAAAAAGCTAGAGCAAAAGCTGTAAAAGAATCACTTGACAAATATCAAGAGTATATTAGAAAAAATAAACCTAGTTATATTTATGCTATGAGAGACGCTAAGTCTCCTGAGCAATCTATACAAATTGCATCTGATATAGCTACACTATTTGGTAAAGGTACATTAGGATCAGTTGTAGGCGGCGTAATATATGCTAAAAATAATCCAGACTTATATAATACAGTAAAGCATGAGTTTGGACATGTTTTATGGCCATCTATTGAAGGTTTACCAATTAAAGATTCTTTAATTAAATTAATTGTAGAAGATAAAAAAGCTCTTAAAAAGGTAATGGAGACATATCCAGAAAATGTATTGTATGATACTACTGCTGGGCCTATGCTAATAGAAGAAGCAATTAGAAATGTAAATGTCTTAGAGCAAATGTTAGCTCATGATATTACTATTAGAGAAGATGTTATAGCTTTATTTGATAAAATGGCTACAGGCCAAATATATAGTGCTGAGGTAAACTCTATAGTTAATAAAATAAAAGGTTTACAAAGCATTTCTATATCTCCTATGGAAAATCAAGATGTTTTGCATGAAGAGATATTTGCTCAAATGTTAGAGCTTGAAGATGTAACATTAGACAATATAATTACAAAAGATGTTAAGACTACTCAATCTTATAAAAGAAAGACTAAAATTATTCTTGAAAAAATAGAAGCAATAGTTAATAAGTCTAACGATGAGCAAGATGCTGAAATATTAAAATCATTAGATGCTGAATATAGATCTGCTCAAGCTGAAGGTATTAACGCTTTACTTGATGTATATAAAGCACAAGCTGATAAAAGAAAGAAAAAAACAGCACAAGAAAAATCCTCAAGACGTATATTACGAAGAAAAGAAGAAGGTTTTACAGGTGATGTAAATCAAATTACTGAGTCTTATGCTAGAATAAATAAAGAAATAAATAATTCTGTTGCAGAAAATAAAAATCTTTACGATAGATTATATAAAGAAGCTATAGATGAAATTTCAAATCTTAAAAATGCTACACAAGAACAAATAGCACAAATTGTAGAAAGCAAAGCAAAAGAGTTTGCGTTATATGATGAAACCGTATTATCTGCATTCAAAGAAAGTTTAAACTTTGAACAAGCTATTGCTGGTAAATTTCTTGGAGACCTAACAATTGAAGGTGTTTTTGCTGATAATATAATTACACAAAAATTAAAAGAAGCTGACTTAATAAATGAAAAGTCAGAAAGAATGTTAATGAATTTTGAAGGTGACACTGATTTTGATACCGAATCTAATGACAATAGAGGTTTTCAAGAAAGATCGTCTGCCTCTAAGTTTATAACAGCATTTGTATCATTTGTGTTTTCTGAAGAAGGAACCATAAAGTTACAATCAAAAGAACAATTATCAGACTTTAAAGGTAAGTCTCCTGGTAATTTAAGACAACAAATAAGAAGAGATTTTGCAAAAGCAATGTTAGATGGTGGTGATGTTGTATCATTTAATCAATTTTTAGAAAATGTAAAAAACTCTAATTCACCTGAACTAAAAGTATTTAAAGAGTTTATAGACTTGCAATATTTTAATGCTGCACAATCACCATATGGCTCAGAACAATTCTTTACAGGTATTATAAGAAGTATATATCACGAAGTAAGTAGTAATGTTGTAGAAAACAGAGATATACTTTATTATCAAGAAAATGACTCATCATTCAATTTTGCATTTACAATGTCAGAGATGGAAAGTTTTTATACTCAGACATTGTTTAATAATAATCAATTTATTAATAGCGCATTAATTGATACATTAAATGATAATTCAACATTATATGATGTTGTACAAAAATTAAAAGCATTAAATGTTTTAAATCAAAAAGTATATGATTTATATGTAGATGAATATGCAATACAAAATAAAAAGTCTATTGAAATTAATGGTAAAACATATACTATAAAAGAAGGTTTAAAATTATTAACAAAAGAACAACTTATAGCAAATGTTGCATCATCTGTTATTTTAGCAAGTAGAGCTATCAATCAAACTACTTTAGTTCAAATGGCTAAAGAAAATACTATGACAAGTTTGTTAAACAAAACTAGCTCATTGTATGAAAACTTTGATGAAGTTGTAAAAGTATTACAAGATCCAAATAGACCTGCTAATGAAAAAATTAAATTATTAGCTGAGTCTAGTGTATTTTCATATTTAATAGAAAATGGATATACACCAGTATTATCTGCCACATCTGGAGCTGAAGTAACAAAAGAAGAAGGATATAAATTTGGAAGCAGTTACATAAACATGACATCGGAAGAGATGTTCATTAGTGATGTTTTAAGATACATAAATCAAGAAAATGTATATCAAATGCCTATTATGGTGTTTGAAGGCAAATCAAGAAGATATAATGTTACTGTACCTAAATTTAAGTTTACAGAAGATGAAAGTACATTTATTGAAAAATTAGCTAGCGAAATATCTGAAGCAACATATTCTGATGGAAAAACAAAAGTCTCACAGCTATTTAGAAAGCCAACAGGAACTGGTAG
>Ga0099850_1000340_pt1 | contig 20941 bp, 30 predicted proteins | sample CB_VirMetaG_5_FD_79182 | JGI IMG/M metagenome (GOLD analysis project Ga0099850, IMG submission 79182) | Freshwater to marine saline gradient viral communities from Chesapeake Bay - CB_1508_1D Viral MetaG | ecosystem: Environmental > Aquatic > Marine > Coastal | place: USA: Chesapeake Bay... | reverse complement strand
AGTGTCTTTAGGGGGAATCAAACCCAGCTTTTTAATGATGTCCATGAATTCTTTTTCGGATATTGATTCGCAGCCTCGTCGCTCACAGTATCTGACAATTTCTTGATGCTCACTTATTTTATTATCAACAATAAAATTTTCAATAGAGGTTCGCTTTCTCTTAAGATAATCTTTTATATTAATTGACATCTTGACTCCTTTGCGTATTGAGGTTTAAATAGAATGTCTCAAGTCTAAATATGCTCTTTAAAATTTCTTTTGACTCGTATCCCCATCTATCACTTACAGACTGCAAGATTAGGTCAGCATCTTTAGTAGAAATTTCTTTATTTGCCAGAACCTTGCTAAGCTCTTCTTGTACAAAGTTCATTAAACTATTTAATTCTTCTTCGTCCCACCCAACAGACTCAAGAAGCGCGGTCTGATGATGAAACCCTAACAAATCAATACTTGATAACTTTTGAGTCACTGTCCCTTACTTCTCATAAGTTGCATAACTGCGTCTTGAAATCGAGGATCTTTTGCAATTCTCATGAGCTCTTTTTCATCGCACTCAATATCATACATATTAGTCACTTGTTTTGCAATTTTCTTAAGAGCATTGACAAATACATTTCTGGCTGTTGAGTGATTCATTTTATGACCCATTTCTGACATCTTGTCAGAAATTGTGTGATAAGAATCTCCTCCCAGAGACTTGCTTGTAGAATACCCAGTCTCAATCTTGTGTCCCTTCGGCATCGCCATCTTACATCTCCTCCACTTCGTAGATGTTTTTATCATCTTCACTAACATCTTCAATTCCAAAGCGTAGTCTTAGAACTAATTCTTCTCTTTTTGAAAGAGATGAAAGTGAGTTAACAATAACAGATCTGATCTTCTGATTATCAAGAATATTATCAATGGGTTCGCGCCGATCATCTTCGATAGTTTCGCCGAGAGTTCTTCCAAATTCATCATTTACAGGCGAATCGATCGAAATCGTATATTTTGTCTGACTGCTCTTGATTGCCTCTCTGACATGCTTCTCAGAAAGATTTAGAATTGATGAAATCTCTTCAACACTTGGGTCACAACCAAAATTCTCTCTATACTCTTTCTGAATTGACCAAACTTTTCTTGCGTTGGAAAGTGTATGTGAAGGAACTTTGAGCTGGGTGCTTTCTTTAGTTAGGCTGCGCGTTACCGACTGCTTAATCCACCATGTGGCGTAAGTTGAAAACTTAAAGCCTTTTCGCCAGTCAAATTTTTCAACAGCCTTAATCAATCCGATATTAGACTCTTGAATGAGGTCTTCTAAGTTACTTCCGTATTTAGAATACTTCTTTGCAATAGAGATTGCTAAACGAAGATTAGATTCAATCATCTTATCTCGGGCACGCCTGTCTCCGGACTCGATGAGCTTAGCTAACGCGACTTCTTGTTCTCTTGTCAGCAAATCAAATTTACCAGAATGCGCAAAGTATGCATTTAGGGATGCATTCATAATTTCTCCTGTAATGTTTAATGTTTAGTATTTAATGTTTAACTTATTATAAGGCGTACACAATTTAAATGCACACCTACTTCAAACCTCTATGTTCTAACTCTCGATAGACATAGCAATAATAAGTCTGAAGTTCTACAAGCTCGTCAGAGCTATTAGATGTTCCATCTTCTAATTCTTTGATGTTTGACCTCAAACTTAGAATTAGACGCTTAAGATCATCCACTTCCATGACCATCAGCTGGTCAGTATTGAATAATTTCAAATTTCACCTTCCTTTGTATAATTACAATAACACCTAATTTATAAATTTACACTCTAAAAAATAATTCTTTCCCCACGAAGCGTGAGCTTTTTCTTGTTATAAGAATCAATCGTAATTAATTTGACACCCGGGAGACGCTTAATCATCATTGCTAACTTTTTAACAGATGCATAAATTTCAGTTGATCTGGGTAGATATTTAATTGAAACTGAGAGCTGCGCATCCCCATCTATAAATCTGGCAACTTTATCATTTTGTGCAACGACAGCAACTGAGGGTAAGATTCTTATTCTTGTCATCAAATCGGGAACGTGAGTCTCCGACTCGAGCTTGAGTGTCATTGAAACTGATGTGACTTTCTTCTCAAGTTTATAGAGTGATTCTAACATTATTTCAATGTCTTTTAGGTCAGACATAATACACCTCCACGGTGATAAATATGCGGATTAATATTAAAAATCGATTTAATTTTTAACTTCATCCACCATTGCAGAACCTACTGATAGAAGTGCAATTGCGGCGGAAGACGCATTCTCAAGCGCACAGCGTGTCACTTTGAAGGGATCTACAATTCCTAACTCAAACATGTCACCAAAATTATCATTCCGGAAGTCAAATCCTATGTTATTTTCTTGCTCAAAAACTTTCTTGAGATAAGATTCCGGGTTCTTTCCTCCGTTCACAACAATCTGTTTGAAAGGTTCTTGACAAGCTTGAGAAACTATAAACAAGCCTGCCTTTACTGACGGATTTATTTCACCGGCCTCAACTTCTCTAACTTTTAGATAAGATCTTACCAGTGCAACGCCCCCACCTGGGAGAATTCCTTCTGATAGGGCTGCTTTTGTTGCGTGAAGTGCATCATCAACTCTGTCATACCTTTCTATTAGCTCAGCTTCAGTGGCCGCTCCTACTCTTAGAATTGAGATAGATCCGCTCAGCTGGCGCAAACGATAGGTGTATAGTTCTCTTTCATCACTCGAGAGACTCGGATCTTCTAAACTCTCTTTAATTGCAGCAATTCTTGCTAAACAGCTTCCAGTTTTGTTCTCTTCAGTCATAAAGAGTGTTGAAGTTCTCTGAATGATTGCTCTTTTGGAAGTTCCAAACATTGACTCGTCAAAGTCAGACATGTCAAAAGATGCATCGAGAACTTGTCCGCCGACTATAGCTTGTAAATCATTTAAGAGTTCGTGTCGAGTTGCACCAAAACCGGGTGATTTAATAGCAGCAACTCTAAGTGCTCCCTTAACTTTGTTTAGAACGAGCCCTTGAAGCGCATCATCATCAATCTCATTGGCGATGACAACGATAGGACGATTCATATCAAGAGCTTTTTCAAGCGGTTTCATTAAGCCATGAATTGAATTGAAAGAATTATCAACCATCAAGATGAGAGGATCTTTAAAATCACAAACTGACTTATCCTTGTCAGTGATGAAATAGGGAGACAGATATCCTCTCTCAAGCTGATAACCATCAACAACTGTCAAAGATGATCTAAAACCTTTTGCTTCCTCGACTATTACTTCACCATCAACACCTGATGCTTTAATAGCGTTAACTATTAGATCAGCAACTTCTTCTTCACCGTTAGCTGATATCAGAGCAACTTTTCTTAAATCCTCATCATCTAAAACATCACGCTTTTGAGAAGATAAAACATCAAGAGCTACTTGGACACCCATCTCAATGCCTTGCTTGATACCTTCTGTCTCAAAACCTGCAGCTCTCATCTGCAACCCTTTGTTAAAGATGATTTGAGCGAGAACGGTCGCTGTGGTCGTTCCATCTCCTGCCGTATCTGCAGTTCTTGCAGCTGACTCTTTTATGACTCGTGCGCCTAAGTTTTCAACTTCATCTATTAGATTAATAGCGTTTGCAACTGTGACTCCATCTTTGGTCACAATAGGGTGTAGGTTGTCTCTTTGAATCAGAACAAGTTTTCCCTTAGGACCCATTGTGGTTTTAACAGTATCAGCTAATTTATCAACACCACGTCGGAGGGCAGAAGTTAAATCCTCTCCGCTAATTATTCTTCTTTTTATCTCTCTTTCTTGCATTCTCTATCAGCCTTTTAACAGTCGTTTTTCTCCTCTTCCTTCCAGAAGAGTTCTATCTAACTGAACTATTCTACGCTGATTATTGATCACGTTAACTGCCACATAAAGATCACCTTCTTTTGAAATGACTTCATTTTCAGCAATTATGCCTCTTGCTCTGAGTTCTTCTTGCAAATTTTTATCTAAGTACATATTTCCTCACAGATTTTTAAAAGTATTACAATATTTTTGCCAAGTCTTTTCTTTGATCATGGAAGTAAATTCCATCTTTTCAAAAGTTTCTTGCAATTTATCAAAATTAGCATTTCCTACGTGTGACTCTACTTGATCTAAAGTATTAGAAAAGTCTACGAGCCTGATGAGATTAACGTTCCTCTCAAAAACATCTCGCTTGATCGGATTCGAGAGTGTCTCTTGCAAGAGCATTTCGTTCTTACAAAGTTTTTCTGCTGTTTTATCTCCAATACCAGGAATTCCAGAAATATTATCTGTTTTATCTCCTCGAAGTGCTTTCCAAGTCACATAATCGTATTCGGGTTTTTCTACGAATATTTTCTTAACAGGATTATAAATTCTAAAATTTTCCTCAAAAGCATTCAATAGCTGTATAAAATCAGAATCAGAAGACACGATTGTTACACTATCACCCTGTCTTACATGAAGTGCAGCGTATGTAGCAATAGTATCGTCGCACTCAAAATCTGGGTGTCTTAATGTTTCAAATGGGAAACAACTCTTAACAAGACCTATAATGGCAGCTTTTTGCTCGTGAAAAGATCTACTCTGACTTGGCCTATTACCTTTATATTCTCCTGAAGAGAGATCAGCACGAAACTTAGGATTGCCTTCTAAGACAAAATAAACCTTGTCCGGATTGAATTTTTCAACAAGGGGACGCAAGCCTCTGAAGAAATTAAAAATAACAGGATATTCACCCTTAGTGAATCCTGATTTTGCACGATAGATTAAATTGTAAGCATCAAGTAAGAGAACTTTCATATTTGTGATACCTTTTCTAAGTCTTTTAGATTGACTTTGGCCAATACGCCATTGCCTATATCTACCTTTACAATATCACTTTTCTCATTACTTTGCACATTCACTTCTTCTTTGTTTTCTTCTAATTCAGCGTCTGTCTCATCTTCTAATTGATGATCTTCAACAATGTTTTGATATACTTTATTTGCTAAAAGATGTGCGTTCTCAATCATGCTATCAATGGCAAATTTAGCATTCTCCAGCATATGTTCACGAAGCGTTTCTAAATTATTAAAAATATGTCCTTTTAATTTAGAAACATCAATATTTGTGCGCTTATTATCAGGCAATTCAGCAATATAAATTTTTTCTTGCCCCTCAAGTGTAGTTCTCGTAATTTCTTCAACTACTCTAAAAGGAATAACCTTTGCTGTTTCGCTTCCCACTAAATAAAAAACTTGACCCACTTTGTATTCCATTAAATCCCTCGTAATGAGATTATAACATAAAGTGGGTCAAGTTTTCATTTTTATTTTAAAGATTTTTTCAAGTCATCTGTCAGAACAAGAACTTCCTTTCCTGTCGATTGTTGAAGGTAAGCTGTTAAATCGACTTTTGTGAGTTCGTGTGCAAGGCGCCATTCTTCCCGATGACCACCATGAACTTGAAAAATTCTAATCAGCTCTTTGATAGTGGACTCGTGAAGTTTCATTTATGCTTTCTGAATCCAATTCCGGGGAAAGCTGTGTTAACTGCACCGCGTGTTCTGTTTCTGGGCTTACGATCTCCATAAACCCAGCCGCTGGTGAGGTTTAGATCCTTGAAAACAGAATCAATCTCTTCTGAGATCATCTTTCTTAAATCTGCTTCTTGTAGATTCTCAAGAGTATCAGCTTTTCTTTGACGAGCTTCAGCCATTAGCTTTTTAGCACGTCTGATCTCCTGAACGAGCATAGCTTCGTCAACTTCGACCATTTCATCCTCTTCATCCATTTCTTCTGATTCACCTTCTGCGAGCTGACCGGCACCGAATCTGTAAGCAGCTTCATCTGAAAGAGCAGTATCGTCGTGCATGCTTCTGTTAGAAGCTTCTTTTAAAACATTTCCACCTGAGGTCTCGACTCCGGCGAGTTTGCATAGTCTATCTAAGTTAATTTTCATGATATTCTCCACTAAGAACTATAGTTTAATTATGTCTCAGTGTTTGTTTTTTCTTCAATATTTTTTCTGATATTTTCAGTTATCCTTCTTCCGGCAGAAGCTGCCTCAGTTAGCGGCTGTAAACCCAGACAGGATCTCACTTGATCATACAGATCTGGAGTCAAACCCTCTTTCAAGACTAACATATCTGCATACTGGTGAAGATCCATTTCAAGAATGGGAACGGGATTTCCATCAATACCAGGCTCAAACTCTCCTGATTCTCTACTCTCAAAAACAAAGAGTATTTCAGGCATTTTTTGATTTTCGGGAACTAAGATAAAAGGAATTTTAGAGCTAATGCCATCTTCGCTCTCTTCATACATTATTTCTGGATACCAAGAATTATTCATTACATTCTCCTATGCAAAGAATATTAATAAGATCTAATTGATTGTTAAAAATATAATTTTATGTCTAAGTCAAATTGTGTTTTTGTTTCAAAATGTCCATGCAGTCAGACATATTTTTTGCCACTAATCTTTTTAGAAGATTATTGTTAGTATCAGAATCCTCAACATTGCTGCTGACATTATTAATAGACGATAGAATCGTGCGCTTATTTCTAATTTTATAAAATAAATCATCACTAAAATTTCTGTATAGATTTTTTATTCTAAAAGAACCCCTGAGCATATCATTTAACCTGTCTTTTTCTTTTCTAAAGATTTCTTCAACATCATCGCGGTCTTCTCCTTTCTGGACTGCGATAAAAGTATTCGGGAATAGAATCAAGTGCCCAGGTTCGAAATCGTCTTTAAATATTGTCAGTTCTTCTTCGAGTGAAAATTTTTCTCCCGCCCTTCTAAACGCCCCTGCGATATTTTCACTAATATCTTCATGAGATATTTCTTTATCTTCTGGAGGAGTGTATGTGCCTTTCAAGAATAGATTGCTAAACAAGTTACAATACATACTGGACAGGGGACCGAAAACTTGAGTTATGCTGAACTCTAATATGCTAATCCATCTATCAATTATTTCCGGATTTTTTGCCACGTAGTCATCAACAAGTCTTTTATACTCAGCATCTTGAGGATCATCTAATCCACCTTCAAGCATAAGCATCAACATGTTTTTAGTGAAGTATTTCTTTTCACCACTAACAACTTTGCTGAATTGTGGCTTAAGTAAAAAATACTTGATAAATTTAGTTGCGACTGAAGAATTTTTTAGATTTTTTAAATCACAGCTGAGGTATCTTACACTTCCTCTTGAGTTTGATCTTATTTTGTCAAACAGACCTTCTTCTAATAAGTAATTTCTGACTATTTTTCTAATAGCATCTTCAGATACAACAGACATCTTCAACCTCTCAACATCATTCTTCTAACTTTTTTCCTCAACTGTATAAGATCTTGAGACTCATTCACCTTGATAGGAGGTGTTGTGTCTTCTTCAGAAGGTTCTTCTGGAGTCATTGTCTCTTCTGATTCTTCTTCTGGAGCCTCTTCCTCTGTCTCCACCTCTGTTTCGGGAACTTCTTCAGAATCCTCCTCTGCCTCTCCATCTTCAGAACTAATGCTAATTGAAAGTGGGGGATCTCCAGGATCTTGTGCATCTTTCCCATTAATCTGTCCTGCGATAATATCTGATAGCGCGTTCAAGAAAACGAGAAGTGTTGTTCTCTCATCTTCTGATAATTTATCGTAATAAATTTGTGCTTGTTGTTTAATAGAGGAATCTCTTAGTGACTTGCCTGCGCGTAGTTGATTAACAGCCTGCACAACAGAATCAAAAGAAGCTCCCATGACAGCGGATTCAGTCGAATCAGAATTTTCTTCTGATTCTTCTTCTGGAGCCTCTTCCTCTACCTCTGTCTCTGTTTCGGGAACTTCTTCTTCCACTTCTTCTTCTTGCTCTGATAGATTTCCATATAGACTTTCATCTTTTTTATACTGCTGAGTATATCTACGAACAGTAGGATCTGAATTTTCATTGATCTTCTTTTTAGAAAGATCTACAGCTTCGCTTGATATTACTCTGAGTATTCTTAGAAGATCATTCTCGTTTTTAACTCTGATCATTTTTTCCTCTATGTTTTTATACATCAATAACTATATTTAACAAATAGCAACTTCTTTCGTTTTGTTTTGTTAAATCAAAGTCTATAATGCTAAATTCGACGTCTAAAATGTTAAACTGTTTGTTTCCTACTCTGATATTAAGATTTTTATCGAATAGCTTGTCTATGTGTTTGTAAGTTTGAGGAATTTCTAAGCTTAGTTCGATTCTATTTTTTTCTCTTTTGAGGCTTAGAAATTCAAATTCATGAATAAATTTATCTCTATTTTCAATGACGACAAAGAGACGATGATCATTAGGTTCTAAATAAGAATTTTTATTAACTGCTAACTCATCTTCAGTCACACGCCCTTTAAGCGAATCACTGACAAAAAAAGACATTAAAACTCCTGAATAAATTTCACGTCGTCATATATCTCATCAATAAACTTTGCCATCTTAAGATCTTGCTCTGACACTTCATTGATGTCATGTGTATAAAGCTCTACTCGCACTTTCATCCTCTCGACTATAAGCGTGGGATGATGCATTATCTCTTCTGACGTCTTTAAGATTTCATTCACAAAAAATCTCACGTGTTTATCTCTATCAAAGATAAAAGTTCTCTTGATATAAGTTTTAGTGTATTCAGTGACTTCTTCCCAGGGTGTTGTTTGAGGCTCTATAGGAACCTCAGGAATGTCTCTAATCCCCTGAAATTCAGAGGAGAAGAGTTTATTCATCCCAGAAGCAAAATCAAAATTTTCTTTTACTACACTTGCTTTCGTATTTATGACTTCGTAAAGACTTCTCATTTTCATCTCATTTTAAAAATCTGGATAACCAATATCTTCTAAGTGCATTTTCATTGCTTGTTTGACAATTTTCTCCATGAGTTTTGGATCTTGTCTAATTCTCTTGACTTCTTTCTGAGTGAAATCTTCAATGGCTTCAACTTCTGAGAGTGCTCTATTAATAACATCTGACGTCTTATTTGCAACGTCCTCTACTTCTGAGGAGGCGGCATCTATTTCTCCTGATCCTATTCTCATTAATTTGTCGTAAAGCTCTTTTGCGACTGCAACTTTCTCTTCCTCTGTAGCCGCGCCGCCGTGTCTTTTATCCGCGATGGCTGAGAACCAACAAACATAATTTTTTGCAGCCGGATTCATTATACTAAAGTCAGGTAATTTTTTAACTCTGCCCACAAAAGGATAAACAGTCTTTACCTGCAGGTCTCTACCGTTAGGTTCTAAGAATGTAGCTTTTGATTCTCTATGTCCTATCAGCTGAGCAGTTGCATAAGCAGCATTCTGAGCATCACCAAGATTAATACCTGAGAACATTCTTAACATTTCGCTCTTAAGATGATCTTCCATTTTCTCAGCAAGTCTTTTGACCTTTTTCTCAAAGCCAAAATTGATTGTCTCAATATTCTGGAGACCTGTTCCCTTTAATGAAGCTCCTATTAAGTCTGAGACGACATATCTTAGAATAGCGGGTCCAGTATTTTGACCTTCTGCAAAGAACTCTCCGGCATTATACGTTTCTCCCCCTATGTTGAATATTCCATCTTCCAGATTCTGGATAGTTCTTTCACCGCCCAAAGTTTCTGGACTATAGACGAACTCTTTGATGCCCCTTATTTGTGCTATTGCCTCGATAAAAGGATTGAGATCCTCTTCTGATAAACCTGCGCGCTGACCTTCCTGTGCAACTCTCATGAGTGCTTCTTCAACTGAAGGAATTATTTCAGCAAGAGTATCATTGAATACGTCTATGAAGTTTGTGTCTCCCTCATCTTCTTCAAGTCCTTCCAAAGCCATTTTAACTTTCTTGTTTAAAACACGAGTAACATAGTCTCTATAAGAAGCAACTGCGCCGGTGTTTCTCATAATCTGTGAAGCTACTTCATCTGTGAATCTTTCTTTCTTTTCTGAGTTTGGAATATTAGGGTCCTCAAGCATTCTTTCAGTTTCTGAACCTATTTCTTCCGGCTCTTCGATCTCCTCATCTTCAACGGAGGATTCAGAGAATTTTTGATCAACATAAGCATTAACTTCATCAACAATATCTTCTTTAGTTATGACAAAAGATGCTTTTGCAGAACTCGATCCAGATGTATAAGTGAATGTTTCATTACCTGATATGCTTTCAATAATACTTTGTATCGCTTGATCCCGAGCTTCGTTTGATAAATCTGCGTCAAGTTGTCGTCTTTGTGTTTTGAATTCATCAGACTTAACAATAACATAAGCAACAACTGCATCTACGATTCCCTGCTTTAGTGTTTTTTGCGTACCTGCATGTTCAATTTCCTCGCTTGGGTCAAGCTTTCTGGCTTTAAAAGTCGCCTTTGTAGGAATATTAAAAGGAGACTTTTTGATCTGTGCAGAAAAACCCGTATCAATTAGTCTGGAAAGAAGTTCTTCTTCAGAAGAAGCCACGTTTCTTGTTAATGCTCCGTACTGTGGATGATACAAAATTGAATCAACAACTCTGTTTGTAATTTGTTCTAAGAACTTTTGGAGTCCTAATCCTGATTCTTCGTTATATTTCTGAAAAGCTAAACTACCCATTTCTTGAAACATGCTTGAGTATTCTGATAGAGAACCGGCTCGACGAGACTGTAATCTACTCATAAAAGCTGTGACGATGGGTTTCCAGAATTCTGGTGTTTTCTTATCAGCAGGAAGTCTATAGACAACCTCGCTATTTGTATTGATACCATTACTAAGGATTCCGGACCAAGCTCTTTCTTCATTCGACCCAGCAAATTCTTTGTTGGGATCACCTCCGCCAAAACCATACTTGACAGAAACTTCTGTGCCTATCACACGAGAGACGGCGTCCATTGAATCCATGACAACTTGTGACATAATTTCAAGAGGATATCTTTCACCTGACTTGAGATCTTCCAGAGCTGATTCCCAGTAAGCTCTTGTAAGAGCTTTGTGCTGTCTAACTTCAGGAGATCTTTCTAATTTGTCATCGCCTATCTGCCCCAGCAGTCTTTCATCATCTTCATCGCTAAGTTCTGGTAAATCTTCATCATCTATTGTAGGTGCTGTTCGGGCACGAGCTCTATCAGTGCTTCTCATACGAGAACGTGAAGATGTGGAGGCCGGAGTAGGCATTGTCGCAATCTTAGACTGGTCTGAACTGTCTGAGGACATTAACATGGATTCGATATCACTATACCCTACTGAGTATTTGTCTGCTAAATCTTGTATCTCTTGTGTGCCGTCATAAAAGGGATCTTTTTCATATTCACGCTTGAGTCTGATAAAGCTCTGATCTGACATTACATCTTCAAGATTTCCTCCGACGGATGCAACTGACCCATATTCATCATCATCAGCATAGTCTGTATCTTCCCAACCGCTACCTTCCCATTCTAAATCCCAAGATTCAGACATCATTCCAGACTTATTGCTTTTGTCAATGACATTGTCAAGAAGTCTATGAAGATTTCTATAATAAGTCTCAACTTGATCAGGAGGAACTTCTTCAGCTATTCTCGCGGCGGCGGCTCTTAGCTCTCTTATTGATGCTGGGACATAATTCTCATCTCCAACTGGGGGTTCCTCAACAGAAATTTGATTTGACATGTGTGGAATTGCCTCGATGGGTGCTTCTTGTCTATCAAATGAGTGAATAAAATTTCCGCTTGGGTTGTCAAACGTTCTGTTTTCAAGAAGCGTCTTTTTAATTAAGTTAAACAACACTTCTTTTTTAACTTTAACTTGCATATTAATCTCCAGAATTCTTTATTAAGTATTATGATCGAAACAAATGTTTAGTTAAAGTTTTGACTAACAGCATACGTTATTCCGATCGTTGTGCCTGCTCCTAAAATAAAAGAGCCGTATGTCTTCCACTTCTGGAGGACATCCTTTTTTTTATCACTCGCAATTTGTTCATCTCTAACTGCTATCATATCGAGATACATCTGAGTCTCTGATTTATAACGCACGTCTAATAAATCATATTTTAAATCTTTGTTAGCACTCATTTCGTTAAGAGCAAATTCACTGTCAATCTTACACTGCGCAACCTCACGTTCATTTTGCGCAATTATCTGTGCCAAGGCATCTTCTGTTAAGAGCACACCTGACATTGGCGCAGTTTCTCCTGACTCTATTCTCACATAATCTAAGTCAGTTGCTAAAGCGCTTCCCACTAAAAAGACAAAGAAATTCATAATCATTCGCCCTTAAGACCGTATTTTTCTTCTAATACAGTATCAAGTTTTTCAGAATCTTTTAATAATTCTTTCTTTCTTTCTTTTTCTTGTTCGTCAGCTGCTCTTTCTTGTTCTTCTTTTCTTGAGAGATTTTCTTGTCTGGTTTGACTGTGCTTGTCTATCGCTTCGTCAGTCCCTTTCTTTATGTCTTCTGCTGCTTTCTTTTGTGAATCAATATCATTCTTTAAAACTTTTTCTCTACTTCCTGACGTGCCTAAGAAGATTCCGAAAAGTAGAACAATTCCTCCGACAAATATTTCCCAATATTCAACAACTATCTCTTTTATTTTCTTTAAGAAAATCATTACTTACCGTGTCTCCAGACTTGAACTGCATCGATCGCAGATTGTCCTCCGATATAAAACATTGCAATCATTCCCCAGGTATCTGGATCGAGTCCAGAACCTATCAAAAGACCAGTCGCGGTGAGAAAAACAAGAAGTTTTCTTGAAACTAATTTTTCTTGAACAGCATCAAGTGCGCCTTTTGAAGGCTTATCTAAATAGAGATCCTTTTTAATCTTATCGACAGCACTTGCTTCAATCTTTTCTTTTATAGTTGAAACTGCTTCTTCGATTTTTTCTTCACGTTCTTTAGACATATTTTATCCTTTTATTAATCTTTGATTCGATTATTACTTTCAATTAAGTCAAAAATTGACTCGACATCTTGTTTTGAAAATTTCTTTTCTACTTTATTTTTCTTATCATCTGAAATCTGATCTAACATTCTAATCATATAAGGTGTTTCTGCAAGAATTCTTTGAACAAATTCTTCGAAAACTTCTTGCATTGACAAACTTCTCTTAAAACATTCAATACGAAAAGCCGCGTGAGCATCTTTTGAAATGTTAAAGTGCACAGATTTTTTATTAAATTTTTCTGATCTTAAAGTCAAAACTTAGCCTCCTCCTCCTCCGAGGCCGCCTGTACCGCCGGCGAAAGCACCAATTGCAAAATTATCATCAGAGACAGTCGGTATGCTATCAAATTCTTGCATTTCCAATCCGTATTTTGAACTTAAGTTATTTAAGAAATCTTGAACAAAAACTTCTCCGTAATTTTCATCTAAGAAGTGCTTGGCTCTATTGATAATAGATTCTTCAATATTTAAAAGATTGTTATAGTTATTAACTAATCTAACCACACGCATAGTAAATTTATCCACGTCGAGGTCAGGTATTTTTTGTTCATCAGCAGGAGAGGTGACCTTCATGTCTTCACTCCCGGCAGGATCTGGCTCTTCATCAGTAGCTTCTTCAGCAGGAGGCTCTTCAGCAGGAGGTTCTTCAGCAGGAATCTCCTCAGCAGGAGGTTCTTCTTCATCTTGCTCTAAGAGAAATCTTAAATTTAGATTTTTAAGTGATTCGTTGAGTGAAGGTTCTTTTCTAATAGAAGCTGATTCATATCTTAGGAGAAGGGCATCAATCTGGTCATCGACAGATCCTGCAGCGGGCCTGGCTCTTTGCTTAGGTTCTCTCAGAGTCAAAGCACTGTCAGGAGTATCAACTCCCGCCTCTTTAGGCGTTTCTTCCTGCTCGAGAAGAATTCTAATTAATCTTCTATCTTTTTTGATTATTGCTTTTTCTAACAATGACTTTTTACGATTTCTCATTATGAACCTCTCACAATATTAAGTATTTTATCTGCTTTTTCAAATCTTTTTTCAATAACATTCCATCTCAGTTGTTTCATCATGGCAGACATGTAAGAATTGACATCTTTCAAATAGTCTCTATAGTAAGCATGCTGCCAAACATCCATAACAATGACAGGATACATCCCGACAGGAACTTGTTCTGAGTGTAGATCGATGGCACAATTCATATATGATTGTGTGTAAGTGTTGAGATAAGTAATAACCCACCCACATCTTGATGCCATTCCGCATGCGATAAAATCTCTCTGCCAGTTATCAAAGGAACCAAAATCTCTATTTAAACGCATATAAGCTAAAGAGTCCATCGTTATTCTTGATTGAGCATCACCAATATTTGAAAAATACAATTCATGCAAATATGCGCCATTCATGTTGTATGTTTCATCAATTTTAAAAGATCTAAAGTCAGAGTGATTTGAATTAACTTCTGATCTATCAACAGAGTCTAATTTAGCTGAGGTTTTATTAAAGTTTTCAATGTAGCCCTGATATAGCTCAATGTGATTTTGAATATTACCTGCACTTAAAAACTCCGTCCTTAAGTTCACTTGTTTTGCCTGAGCCATAAAAGCTTCATTAACGGGCTCTTTCTTAAGATCGAGAGTATCCCTTATCACTTTTTTTGCTTCATCATTTAGAAAGTTATCAAATTTCATTACGCTGCCTCATATTTTGAAAAATCTTTTTCTTGAAGTTTGATATAGACAACATCTGATTCTTTGGGGCCATAATGTCTATAGCAAACAACTTCAGGTTTGCCTTCTTTGAAATCTACTCTTGAAATAGTATACTTATGACCTGTATCTTTGCATTTAATAATCAAACCTGTAGAAAGAAGATCGATAGAATTTTCTTTGTTTGATTTACCGCCCAAGGACAGCAAAGACTCAATTACTCTGTGTTTCAAAGTTATCTCCTACAGTTCAAGATGTCTGACTTCGATTCCTGCACCTATAAGTATATCTATGCCGTTCGAATGTTCGTATCTTTCTAAATAAATGACTTCTTCGATGCCTGCATTGACGATAGCTTTGGCACAAATCTCACAAGGAGAAAGAGTAAGATACATCTTTTTTCTCGCAGGATTATTATAATCACACTTAATTAACGCATTTATTTCTGCATGAATAAATCCGCTCTTTCCTACTTCTAATGAATTTCTAACATTGCTTCCGCCCTTTTGGTCACCGTTATAACCAATTGAGAGCACTTGCGTGTTTTCATCATTAACAATAACAGCCCCTACCTTGTATTTTGGATCGGGGCTTCTCATTGATATCTGTTTTGAAAAATTTCCCCAGATATCATCCCATTTCGGGCGATCTGTCATCTTCTTCTTCCTTGTCAAAAAGATTGTCAATCACAAAGTCTGCAGGTAGTCTAAATCCTGCAGCTTTCTTGTGACCGCCTCCACCCCACTTTTTAGAAATCTCTGAGACATCGACAGTGTCATGAAAAGCTCTTAAACTTACTTTGATCACTCGATCATCATGATCGTAGAACCATATCATAGCAAAATCACAGTCAGGAGCTAATCTACCACCTATTTCAGACATCCAGTGTGAAGCATTTACAACTAAAACATCTTTTCCGTCAAGTTTTCTTCTGGCAGCTTTTTCACATACTTTTTTGATAACTGTCTTGCTATAAGCGAGAATATAACTACCACGTTTAACAGCATCGTCGAAGACAGAGTCATCTTCAAACTTTTCAAACTCTTCAAATTCAAAGGGAACCATATCAAAAGCAGCACTAAATTCTTTGCTATAATCTAATTCCCACTTCCACAAATCTCTATCCTGGATGTATCTAACAAATTTGGGAGGTTCTTTGCCAGGATGGAAAAATTCCCAAGCAAGAATTGCGCCGCTTTTTGTCATATCAAAGAATGTATTTGATATATCATGCAGCTCAACCATTGCTGACTTGTGATGATCGATTACAAGAAGAGAGTTTGCATTTTCGATCATTTCTTTTATTGTAGCATTGTTAAAAGAAAAATCTAAAATAACAACATTCTTTCCTGAAACATCGGGTGGTTCTTGTCCGTGCTTGCATGGGTAATATTCTGCTCTGTTGCCGAGACACTTCCATGCTGAGTAAGCAGCACCAAATCCATCTGTACAATCCGCGTGAAAAATCACGCAATTTACACTTGTTGGTTCAAGCAATTTTATCTCCTAAAATACAAAACCTGCATGATGCTTAAGGCACCTGGCTTCATATATATCATCTCCACCGACATGAATCAAAGACGTGTCAGTAAATTCTTCTTTTCGCATCGTGTATGAAGCATCCTCACCGCAAACAGTGCAGACAGCTTTACATTTTTTTACATGCGTTGCATGACAAAGAAGAGTTGAAATTTCTGTAAATTCTGACAGAGATGAGGAAAGGTCAAGCGATGAGATAATTACGTCAATTCTTTTTTCGTATATAAAATTTAGACAAGTGTTTGCGATGTCATCTATCATAAATGCTTCATCAACTGCTATAGCATGTGGTAGATCTTTATCAGAAAACCAATTAATAATATCTTGCCCTTTATTGACTAAGACACAAGGCACTGTCATTCCACCGTGAGTCACAATCAAACCTTCTTTGGTGTATCTATTGTCCATTGCGGGCTTAAAACAGATAACTTCTTTTTTCGCGTATTTGTATCTCTCGACTTGCTCGAGAAGTTTAGTAGATTTTCCACTAAACATAGGTCCAATATATAGTTTTAAATTTGGCATCATTTTTTATCTCTTTAGTCTTATTTAAGATCCCACCACTTAATGGTCTCTTCAAGTCCTTCCCAAAAAGTAACGAGTGGTTTGTATCCAAGTTCTTCTTCAGCTCTTTGAATGTCTGCGAGCGTGTGCTTTACATCACCTGAACGCTCGGGTGCGTGGGTCACTTGCACATCAAAATTTTCTCTAAAGAAGTCAAGAATTTGATTGTTGGAAACTCTTGACCCGCAAGCGATATTATAAGCTCTTCCCTCAAACCTCATTTCAGAATTTGCAGCTAAAATATTAGCATAGACTGTGTTGTCAACGTAACACATATCTCTTGTTTGTTCTCCGTCGCCGTCCGACCTCAAAGGAAGACCGTTTTTAGTAGCATGACACCAAGCAGCTACTGCGGTCGAATAAGGAGAGTTTCCAAGTTGTCCTGGTCCGAAAACATTGAAGTAGCGAAGGCAAACAATGTCTAAGTCATATAGACTTGATGCTATCTGAGCATAATCTTCAATTGTAAATTTTTGCCATGCGTAAGGAGACTTAGGAAGATTTTTACCCCGCTCAGACTCTGGAGTAGGCAACTGATCAGCGCCGCCGTAGACGGAAGATGAAGATGCCCAAACAATTCTTTCCACATGTCCTGAACAAGCTTCAAACAACTTAACAGTTGAAAAAATATTAGTGTAAGTTGTTTCAGCAGGATTTTCAACTGAATACGAGACTCGTGGAATTGCTGCTTGGTGAAATATCACGTCGTAATTATCCTGCTGAATGTGTGCAAGCATGTAATCTGCAGCGAAGTCATCTGGTATGACTAAGATTGTATCTTGACTTCTTCCATCTTTAGCATTGATACTCTTGTAGAATGCATTTAAAAACGAGCTACTGGGAAGCACTCTTACATTTGAGTCACCTAAAGCATCAAGTGTCCCTCCTGACATGTTATCAACAACATCAACAAGCCATCCTTCCTCCACTAATTTCCTGGACAAATTTGAACCTATAAATCCGCAACCTCCGGTTACCAAAGCTCTTCTCATATAATCTCCTTTTAACATTCTAATTCTACATTGCGAGTATAGAATTTATATCTAATTAATCAATATATGTCCTGAACCTATCTTGAGAGACAATTTACACATTTTGATGTCACTAAACTCTGATAGTTTTGAGAAGACATCTCTTGTGAGCGCTTTGATAAAATTCATATCATACGAGAGTGTCTCTTTTGTGTTTGAAGACCTTAGATAGAATTCTCCATATAGAAATTCATTTCTTAACATGAAGTGGCACAGGGACAAACAAGAGTCATCTGTGTATATAAAACGACGTGATTCATAAGTCTCAGGTCTATTGTATTCATTACAACCCGCAATCTCATCTTCGATCTTTCTCAAAAGGGTTCTTCGAATTTTATCGTAATACACTTTTTCTTTTTCATATCTCAGCATTTCTTCTGACACGTCATCAAACATTCCGTTATCATAATGCGTGAGATTTAATCCGACTTTTTCCAGATTGTCAGATGAAGCTGCTGCTATTTTAAAAAAGTCTGCGTATTCATGGTAAGGTTTTCTTTCAAAGTGAGATCGAAGTTGGTGAACTATGTAGCTCACCATGTTATCATCAACTTCTGACTTTATCAGAATTACATTTGGATAATTTTCAAATTCATCTGCTGCTTCTGAAAAAAGATCATACACTTTTTTAAGTGACACTAAATTTTGAATTTCATCGCCGCGCTTTTGAAATCTTTTAGCTATTATATTCCAGCTTGGAAGAAGCAAGATTATAATATTATTAAGGTTAGACAACTCTTGCTTGAGAGCCTCCACATGAAAATAGTCATTTCTTCCGTAAAGTCGAGCATAGACAACCGATGAGAGTGCCGATCGATCTTGGATAATCCAGTGATACCCAGACTTCTCATGTATCTTCTGATAGAGCGTAGTTTTACCGCTCAGATCGGGACCTTCTAATGTAATTTGATTAATAGGCGTTATTCTCATTTAACAAAAACTCCGTTAAATTGTTGAGTGACTCTGACAAAAGTTGCGCATTTGCTAAGTTGTTTTAGTGTAGGAGCACCCACGTAAGTGCATGTCGATCTTAAACCGCCCAGCAAATCTTTTACAGTATCATCAACGCTGCCTTTGTAAGGAATTTCGACAGTCCTACCTTCTGACGCTCTATAAGAAGCTACACTGCCCTTGTGCTTTTTCATTGCTGTATCCGAGCTCATCCCATAGAATTGGACAAACTTCTTTGTCTCAACAATTGGATTAAGTAGAGTCCCGTCAACATCAACTTCATATTGGTGTGTCTTAAATTTCTTTTCGATGATCTTGCCACCGCCTTCATCGTGACCAGCAAACATTCCGCCCATCATGACAAAGTCTGCGCCTGCTGCGAAAGCCTTTGCAACATCGCCCGGGCATGTACATCCACCATCTGCAATAATGTGCCCTCCCAAACCGTGAGCTGCATCTGCGCACTCAATTATTGCCGAAAGCTGGGGATAACCTACACCTGTTTTGATTCGTGTCGTGCAAACAGATCCGGGACCAATTCCAACTTTGACAATATCAGCTCCCGCAAGAATAAGTTCTTGCGTCATATCAGCTGTTACAACATTACCTGCAATAAGTGTATTTGAAGGATGTCTTTCTTTAAACTTCCTAATAAAGCTGACAAAATGTTCTGTATAACCGTTTGCAACATCAATGCAGACAAAGTCGAGCCCAGATCCCATTTTGATAATTTCAGAGACGTTTTCAAAATCACTATCACTGATACCTGTTGAAACAATAGAGTGACGTAAGGACCACGCCCGTTGATCTTTAAGATAGTCTTCTTTTGTATAAGACTTTACTAAACACGTCATAAGATCGTGCTTCATCAAGGCTTTTGACATACCAAAAGTTCCGACGCCGTCCATATTAGCAGCAATAATCGGAATACCTTCCCACGATTTACCATTTCTAAATGTAAATCTACGACTGAGATTTACATCTTTTCTACTCTTTGCTTCTGAACGTTTAGGTCGGATTAGCACATCTTTAAAATCTAATTTTAGGTCTTCTTCGATTCTCATTGATTTACCTTTTCTATTCTATAATCTTCTTTACTTGACAAGAGGTCTGATTTTTGCTGAACTTGTTGATGCTCCCCAATTCGGGTCGTTGCTTGCATTTGTTAGCCAGATTGAATAAGGCTCCATAGAGCTTGGGATTTCTCCCCAGACACGAAGCCAGCCAGAATTGCTTTCTTCATCTGTTATCTTAACACGATAGAAGACCTTTTTATTCTTTGTGGTCTTTTTAATTGTTTCGACAACACAGAACCAGGCGATACCTTTCTCTCCCGGGTCCATTTGCAAGACTGATTTTACATTAGCACTTCGGATTTTTGTCATAAGCTCTTCTGGAAATGCCAAGTCGTCACGAGTTGCAGAGCACATATCCTGATACATTTGAAGCTTTTCAATACGCGTCCAGTCTTCTGTACCAGCAGTTTGTTCAATTAGTTGCGGGAGAATAGGACCGGCTCCTGTCTTTTCTGCCTGGCGGAGTGTCATACCGAATTTGCTCTTTCTAAGAGTATTGTAGTTTTCGATGATAATATCATGAAGTTGTTTGTGATTCTGAATTTCACCTTTCCACATTTCTTCAAGTGCATCAAGAGACTCTGTCATGCAAAGAGCAGCGAAACCGGTCTTGTTAAGTTTGGAGTGATACCACTTGCCATTCTCGTCAAATAGCATTTGATCAAGCGAAGTATACGGGCGATTTTGAAGAATTTCCTTAACAGCGTTTTTGCCCAAGCCCTTGATTGATGTGAGCGGCGGAATAAACGATTTCTTTTTGTCAGACCATACCCACTCAAGACCTGACTCATTGACGTCAGGAGTACTAACTCCATAGCCCATCGCCTTGATTTCAGAGATTGCCTTTGCTAAGTTCTTTGGATTGCCGTTTTCAGACTGAAGGATTGTAGCAAGCCAGTCTGTTTCGTAGTATGTGTGCAGCCAACCTGCATAGTAAGAACCAATAGCGTAAGCAACAGCGTGGGATTTGTTGAAGCCGTAAACTGAGAAGAATTCAATCCTTTCCCACAGTTCTTGTGAAACATGTTCAGGAACGCCGTTGATTTCTTTGGCTCCTGTAATAAACTTAACTCTTGCTTCTTCGCGTTCACCACCCTTCTTGCCCATTGTGTCAAGTGACATCTTAACAAGCGTTTTGCGAAGCTTGTCAGATTCTGCAGGAGTAAACCCGCCTAATTTCTGTGCCAAGAGCATGAACTGCTCCT
>Ga0099850_1000331_pt1 | contig 21058 bp, 29 predicted proteins | sample CB_VirMetaG_5_FD_79182 | JGI IMG/M metagenome (GOLD analysis project Ga0099850, IMG submission 79182) | Freshwater to marine saline gradient viral communities from Chesapeake Bay - CB_1508_1D Viral MetaG | ecosystem: Environmental > Aquatic > Marine > Coastal | place: USA: Chesapeake Bay... | reverse complement strand
TGAAAGGCAAGAAGAGATGCATATCAAAACACTGCGGAGGAATACTGATGTTTCAAAGACAACTACCAAAGAGCCTGTTCACGGCGGAAAATCAAATACTACTGGACAAGAACGAAGTGGAGGACCTAGAACACCTGAAGGTGGACATTTTAGCCAATCGTGGTTTGTCACAACTCATAGAAATAGATCCAACAATGAAACTGACAGACTACCCACAGGAAGATGCCGCTACCTCGGACCTTTTGTGTCGGGGAGATGTGCTGGGAGTGACACAGGCAGAGAGTCCGGCAATGCGGAGACTGTTCAGGGCGATCAAACCAAAGAGCGTTAAGGACTGTGTGTTCGGTACGGCACTGATAAGACCAGTAGCAGTGTCAGGACGTAAGAAGGCGACCATGTTCCATGACTGGAGCAAGGAACGTATGAGTGACACCATAGTGTACGAGGACGATGCCATAGACAGGATATCTGGAGTGCTGGGCATAGACAAGTACGAAGCAGACATGTATCGTAGAGCATTCGCCAAGAAGAACGAAGAGAAGATAATGCAGTTCATTACAAAACTAGGAGACCACCCACGCAAGGATGAGATAATCACAATGCTACAATCACTCTCTGGTTTTGGATTGTGTAGAGCCCATGCTGTAAATTTGGGTAGACTGATATGGGCGTTGGCATACCAAAAGGCACACAACCCAGAGAAGTTCTGGAAGTCATGTTTGAAACACTGCCAAGGTTCATACAAGCGTTGGGTGTACAGGACAGAAGCAAAGCGTGTTGGAATAGATGTCGTCACACCGAGCAAGTCTGACAAGTGGGACACACCAGAGTTCCAATACAGGAAATATGGCTGGTGGAGCCAAGAGGACTTCATGCCGGGCATGTATGTGAAGGAGTTATATCTGGACAAGGTTGAGTTCGCAGGCATGATAGCCAACGGCAGGGTGTTCCGTGGCGACAAAGGAAGATACGTGACGTTCCTGACCCTGGGTGTTGGCAACGGACAGTACATTGACGTGACCATAAAGAAAGCGTTCGCATATAGCGATTACGATGTTGTGTGGGGACAAGGCACGATAAGGCACAGTAACAACTCCGACTACGTGGAGTGCTATGATTCTAAAGGATTCAGACTGGAAAAGTACATAGATTAAATAGTCGGATGCAATATAAGACAGCCATATTCGTCCCAGCAAAAGGACAAAGCGAAAGAATCAAAAACAAGAATCTCACAATCCTAGACGGTGAATACCTGTTCAAAAGAAAACTGATACAACTGTTAGAGTGTTCTGAAGTGGATGAAGTTTGGATAGACAGCGAAGATGCCAGCATACACAAACTTTGTGAAGATCTGCCGATCAAACATCTTTACAGAAATAAGGACCTAGCAAATAATAAGACAGACGGTCATGAGATGTTTGCAAACGAGGTCGAACACAGTGATGCAGACATTGTTGTACAAGTGTTATGCACCGCACCTTTCCTTGACTCGAAGATCATTGACGATTCATTGCGTAAGTTTAAGGAAAGTCATCAAACCAGTATGGTTGCAATAACCAAAAACAAGACATACCAATGGCAGGACGGATCCCCCACATATGGAGAAAAAATTCCCAACAGCAATGATCTTCCAGACACGATTGCTGAATCAATGAGTTTATATGCAGTCAAGACACAAGGCAAACAGGTGAAGAAAAGATACACTGACAATGTTATGTTTGTTGAATTATCACCATTACAGAACATTGACATAAACAATCAGGAAGATCTAGATCTAGCGAGAGTAATCTGTGCCGGACAGCGTTCGGTAAGGATACAACAACTCAACATCCTTTCCAAAGTTATCTCTAGTTCAATGCTCAGTGATATATGTAAGGAAATGAAATTGAAACACTTTTTGAGTGAAAAAATTAGACCAATGTCGAAAGGCAACTTTATGGGCTATGCAAAAACATTGCAACTACAACCACTGAAGGACAATAACTGGAAAGGTATATTCAATGCCCTTGAAAGTTACGATTTTTTAATGCCTGGAGATGTGATTGTGGTGGCGAATGAATTGCCAAACAAGGCCTACTTTGGAGATCTAAATGCGACATTCGCCGTGAGACAAGGTGCGGTGGGCGTTGTAATAGACGGACATACTCGAGATGTTGACAGAGTGGCACAACTAGGTCTTCCGGTGTATGCGCATGGAAGTCGGTCAGATGACATACGCTACGAAGGAACAATGAAGGCCATGAACACACCAATCACCATAAACGGAGTCGATGTTAAAAACAACGATATAATATTTGCAGACAGTGATGGTGTTATATGTATTCCGCAGTATAGTTGGAACGAAATACTACAAAAGATAAAACAAACATTGAAAAAAGAAATGATGGTCAAATTAGAGGCAACTTTTGGTGCTGACCCTTTCAAAGTTCTTGACGAAATAGGAAATTTTTAATGGAATGGGAACCGTTCAACAACAAGCATAAAGGAGAAAGATGTTTCATCCTTGGAAATGCGCCTGTCCTATTAGATGATAATCTCAGTCTTCTAGAAGGCGAAACAGTTTTCATTACTAATCGTGGATACAAGGCCGTGGAGCAAGGACTACCTCACTATGACTATCATGTTGTTGTTGACTTACTGTTCTATGCCGATTACGCTCACGAATTAAGTACACTGGACCGAGGCGTAAAGTTTTACCCCGAATCGTTCCATACTTCTCCCAGTTATAGAGGAGAGGATCACGTAAAGGTTTTTTATCGACTGCCAAAATACCATTTGCTACATCGTCCGGAGACATGGCCGAAGGTGTTCAGTGACGGCTGGGGCAAGACCGGTAACGCTGTCTTGCAGGCCTGTATGATTGCATACTTCATGGGGTTTAGTGAGATCTACCTACTTGGTGTGGAAATGATATACAAGCAAGGATCCACACACTTCTACAAGGACACAAGCACTCGAGAGCGAGAAGTTCTCGATGGCCACAAATCAAAAGGCCCAAATTTTATTCCGGTGTTTGTAAATAAATTTAAAAAAGAAGGGATTAAGTTTGTTAATCTTACCAAAACATTTCCTTACAAAAATTTAATGGAGTGTAACACACTGGAGGAGGTAATCTAATATGCTGTCCAAAGGGTTTACGAGATTAGATGACGAAGTCATAACATCAATAAGAGACATATGTCAATATACCTACGAAAAATGCAAACCTCACTTTATCAATACACGCACTGCCCTGGATGTTGGGTGTAAGGCTGGTAATTTTGCAAAACACATACAGAAAGACTTTGCCACTGTACATATGTTTGATATGCGTCCTAAAGTTAAATGGCGTAACATCGATACAAGAAAGTGCAAACTGCATCAATGTGCATTAGGAGATCACAATGGTACCATATCTTTCAACGGTGCAATAACAAATCAGTCAGGCGAAACCGCAGAGCTCAAGACCATAGACAGTTTCAACTTCACAGATGTTGACTTCATAAAGATAGATGTAGAGGGGGACGAACAATCTGTTCTGCAAGGTGCGGTGAAAACTTTAGAAGCGTGCCATCCTATCGTAGTCTTGGAGCAAAATCATGCCACAGAAAAATACGGCAAGGGCAAATATGGTGATGCTGTGAGATGGCTAGAAAAAAATCAATATAAGATCATTGACTACGACGGTATGGACGATTGGATAATGGCCCATGTTTGATCTAACACTACCTACACCAGTAGAACTTGCCTTTGAACCAGTCAACCTTTGCAACGCAAAATGTTTTTGTTGTCCATACACATTCCTAGAAAAGGACAAGGAGTACAGAGGCAAAAGAATGCAAGGCAAACAGATCGAGGAACTCATCACACAATTTGCACAAGGAGTTAAAAAATACAACGTGCCTAAGATGAGTGCATCCGTGCAACCATGGAGATATTCTGATCCTTTGGTTTGTAGAGACCTAGAACTGGTGTTTGAATTATGTAAGGAAAATGATCTCAGAGTAGTGTTAACCACAAATGCAGTGAGCTTCAGCGAGAAGAAATGTGATCTCATGATGAAGTACATAGATAACCTAGACAAAATAAACATCTCAATAATAGGATACACAGAACAGGAGATCAGAGACTGGATGGACATAGACTGGAAAGTTACCCAGGCAAGACTAAAGATGATAAGGGACAAGTATCCATTGTTGAGTAAGAAAATGAACATCGGAGTAAAGCATAAGATTCAAGACCCACCGAAGGATCTTTATAGACCTGTCGTAAATCAAATACAAAAGTTAACCCTAGGGAAAGTAAAAAGGAAATCATACTGGTTGGAGAACAGGCTGTCTAGTAACGATTTTGATCCGGATAACTATGACCTAAAGATATCAGATAAGCAGTTCGTCAAAGGGTGCTCCATGGTGCATGGTAAGATACTGCGGAGACTTGAAGTCATGGTGGACGGCACCGCTGTGCTGTGTTGTGACGATGCAACAAAGCAGACTGACTTTGGCAACGTGTTTGAGATTGGTGTGGAGGGTGTTTGGGAGAATCTTACAAAATATCACCAATTGATCTACAGTAAAAAATTCAGCATTGATAAATCCAATATGATGTGTAATACCTGTAGTCGCGCTAAGTTCCAGTGGAATGAAGATCTCACTAAAGGGATCAAAGAAGAGAACGCGAAGTTCTTCAAGTCGGAAGCGTAAATTACCAAATAAGCGTTTTAAAAAAAATTACGCGAAGCGTAAAAAAGCGTAAAGCCGGCCTTGACCTTCTTGATCCCGACCGACTCCACAGTGTAGGCAGATTAGAATGTGAACTTGATTCCAGCCGCCATGCTTGTTGTGTCTGTGCCTGTAGGCTTGTCAGTTACTTCGTAACCAGCGTACATGCTGAAGTTCTCACCGATCTTCTTGTCCGCACCATAAGTCCAGTACTTGTTGCCATCAATGATCTCACCATAACCTGCTGAGAAAGTCGTTGCACCTATTGTGTGCGACGCAGTCACTTCATGGGCTTTTGTGTCCAATGAAGTACTCTCAACTGTTTTGATTGTGTGTGAGTAACCGATTGATGTAGCATCAGTTAGGTCGAATGTAGCACCCGCACCCTTGTACTCGATTGAGTTTACTTTGTCATCTGTGTATGCAACACCGATGCTTAAACTATCAGTCAAGTCCATGGAAGCCGCAGTCTCGTACACGTCAACGCCTGATTTACCAGTTGCACCGTCAACTTTAACCAAGTTGTCGAACTGGATTGGACCGATGCTGTTAGAGTAGATCACTGTGTGTGAGTCTCTGCTGAACAGTTTCTGTCCGGCACTTCCGCCGAATTCTGGGAACACATCTGTCTTAGATGTAACAGCACCCTTGAACACAGAGTCCTGTCTTCCTGCTGATAGCACACCTTTGTCACCCATGTCAATACCAGCGTAAGCCAGTTTAGAGTCAAATGGTGTTGAACCAGAGTCATCCGCGTCGATTTCAACTTCTAACTTGGCGAAGCCATCGATACCCTCTGAAAGGTTGCTTGTAAAGTCAACACCGATTGAAGAACCGTTGTTCTCCGCTTTCGATGTCGCCACGCCTGAAGCATTCTCGTTGTTAGATATCATGTAGTTCAAAGAACCATACACTTTCATCTCGGCCGCTTCAGCCGGTGCCGGTTTCATAACCGACCAAATGGCAACAAGTGCGATGATAATCGCCACACCAATAGCCGCCTTTTTCTTTGTTATTTTCATAGATTGTTTTTCTCCCGTATCTATATGATTGTAATGCGATCACTGGCCTAGTGACCGCTCTGGATTGTAAGGCATATTTATCTAAATTGCAACCATTAAGTGCAACTTTTTTTACCAAAATAGTTTACACCTGGCCCGTTAGAGTGTATAATTACGGATAGCAAAGGAGGTTCACGATGGGCATACACTACGACTACAAGAACACCAGGGGCGCCAAGAAACTACAGAAACAGCACGAGAGGGAACAGCGGAGGCGGAGCAAGAAGGCACGGCCAATGCCGGAGCAGAAACCGGACGAGAACCGGCCACTGACCTTGGACATGATCACCGACCCCGACAAATGACAATGAGGATACTCACAGGAGGCAGTGGACCCAGTGACGCCAACTGGAAGTACTGGCCCACGTGGACACGCATGTTGCCACTGTACTTCAAGTGCAGGCACCAGGACGTGAGCGGGCCCGCGGCGGGCAACCTGTTCATCGCCAGGAGCCTGATATACCACCTACAGAGATTCGAGCCAGAGGTGATCATCGCCCAGTGGAACTTCGACAGGTACGACCTGTACGTGGGCAGGCAACCATTCGTGGACGACATACACGCGAGCGACAGCAACAGGAACTTCATAGTTGACGTGCCCTCCGGTGGCAAGACCACGCAAGGCACAGGCTACTGGTGCAGTAGCAAGGACAACATAGTGCCCTGGAAGAAGTACTTCGTGGAGCACATACAGAGTAGGAAGGGCACCCTGTTGGATGACCTGCAGAACATGTTGACCCTACAGAACGTGTGTGAGCGACACCACATCAAGTACAGGTTCTTCATGCACGGCCGCGTGAACCACGACGAACTCAGCCGGGATCCAGAGATAGGAAGCCTGTATGATGAGATCGACTGGAAAGCACTGATGGGTGACAGCATAGAAGAGTCCAAAAGCAAGTACGCGGACACACAGCAGTTCAACAACATTGAAGAGACAGGCAAGACGACACAGGTCCCAAACCCACTGGTGCAATTTGATATACTGCACAACACCGTTGCTCCTGTGCTCAAACATCTGGGGGCCACACCAAGGAAAGACATCCAGAGGCTGAAACGTTTCTGTGAACAGAAACAGAAAACCCTGTCGGAGACACACAGCAATGATCAACAATAGATTGTTCGAATGGTATGGCATAGACACCAAAAAGGATCTAAAGTTAGAAACTTTCTGCCCACGTCCATTCGACACTGTGTTGATAGACAAGCAGGGCAGTTGTTTCGTGTGTGAATGCGCCGCATGGTTGCCACAGAGCATAGGAAACCTGCAGGTCAAAACACTAGCAGAGATACTGCAAAGTGCCGGTCGTGAACACATGCAGTCATCCATACTGGATGGATCATACCGATACTGCAACAGTCAACAGTGCTCTTATCTACAGTACCACAACAGGAAAGGCACGCCATGGAAGAAGGACACACCCACCAATCAGATCAAACACATAAGATTGGCAATAGATGAGAGTTGCAATCTCAGGTGTCCCAGTTGCAGGAACGGCCTGATATTCCACAAGGAGGGATCCGCCTACAATCTCGGAATAAGATTGGCGGACAGCATCAATGATTGGTTGCACGGCTACCACAATCCCGTCAAGGTGCACATCGGTTCTGACGGTGATCCCTTTGCGTCACACGTGTACAGGCATTTCATGGAACAGACACCGGAGCGCGACAACATCAAGTACTCACTGCTGACCAATTCCCTGATGTTCAAGGAGTTCCATCACAGGATACAGAACGTGATACGCAATCTCGATGACCTGGGCGTAAGCATAGATGGCGCCAGTCAGGACACCTACGAGCGACTGAGGCTTGGCGGACGTTGGGACAAGGTGAATGAGAACCTAGAGTGCATCGCTGAATTGAAACAGAAAAACAAATTCCAGTTCGGATTGCACATGGTGGTACAGGCAGACAACTGGCACGAGATGGAAGACATGTTGGCATTGGCCCACAAGTACAACGCTGACAGGGTATACTTCAACAAGATAGAAGACTGGAACACACACATAGACATGGGCAGACAGAGATTCACACACCTCGAGGACTTCGCAACCATGGCCAAGCGTGTGGAAAAGGATCCTATTACCTGGATGAACGTACAGTATGAATAAGACTCTATTTGTTTGTTACCAACACGGATGTCGTGGGGAAGGTCTGAGCCACCGGATATCCCAACACAGTTTCTTCACAGAACTCACCGCCAATCGGATCAATGGAAGGACAGTGATAATCGATGACCACTTCGGAAAGAAATTCCTTATGCACAAGACCAGAGTTGACTTCATGGACCTGCCATTGCCCGCTGACAAGAACATAGTTGTGCCAAGCCATTATTTTTTTGACTCACTGGGCAAAACATATCCCAAGGCAAAATACATCGCAATAGATGTGCCAAGAAACTTGCAGGAGTTCAAAGATAGCCTGTACGATCGTTATTTCGAGTACACCACAAAAAACTTCCTAGAATTGATGGGCGAGTGTGAAGATAAATTTTGGCCATACAACAGACAGGCCGACGACCGTGACTTCGAAGAATTTGTACGTGAAGTTCTGTCCATAAAAGATCGAAACTTCGGAGACATATTCTGTCTTGCTAAAGGATTAGAGCCAACATATGAAAACAAAAAAATTCTGCTCGAAGAAGTTTGTCCTGCACCACTCACAAAGGTAACAACAGAAAATAGTTTCGTGATACCTTATGAGGAGGTTAATACAATCTCTGTGGACGAAATAGTAGAGTATGTGAAAAAATAACAGGGTCAATATCACCAATTAAATATTTCAGATGAGGATAGCGATAACTGGACACAAGAGAGGCATAGGCAGAGAATTTGCCAGGCAACTGGAACAACGTGGACATGACATAATCGGTATATCAAGGAGTGACGGTGAGAACATAAGAAGGGTGGCCCATACAGCATCGCTGATAGAACCATGTGACATGTTTATTAATAATGCAATAAGCCTGTACGCACAAACTGAACTTCTATTCGAGGTTTGGCACAGATGGAGAGACATCAAAGAGGTGCACCATATATGGAACGTATCAACAAAAGTGTGTGAGTGGGACCGAGACAGACAGATAGATGGACTGACAATGCGTGAATCAATGGAATACCGCAATCAGAAGATGGCGTTAGAACTGGCGCACGTGCAACTTCATTCACAGGCCAGCAACATAAGAATGCAATTGATCAGACCAGGGAGTGTGAACACGCAGTCATTCAGTGCCCCAGGAAGCATTTCCGCCGAGCAATATGTCAAGGGAGTGTTAGAGCAACAGAACACAGTGTAATGGACGCAAAGAAATTTCTCACCAACAAGAGCATATGCACACTGCCGTGGCACGGTTTTGAACTTGAACCAAACGGCAATGTGAAGAACTGCATAATATCAAACACACAACTGGGCAACATAAATCAACAGAACATCGTAGACATACTACACGGTGACAAGAATAAATCACTGAAACAGAAGATGCTGGATGACAAGAAACCTTACAACTGTGCAGGATGTTACCTACAGGAGAAAGGTAGATCTAATCTCAGCAGTATCAGTAGCAGATTGTATTACATCAAAGAACTGGCGAAGAAAACAGATTTAAGTTTCTACGACAGAATAAAAAACTTCACATTGAAGCACGTTGATCTAAGATGGACTAACGCTTGTAATCAGGCGTGTGTTTACTGTGGACCGTCATACAGTAGCAAGTGGGCGACCGAACTTGGCAAGAAAGTATCATCCGAGAAGGACGCCCGACAAGAAGTGAAAGACTTTGTGTTTGAAAACATAGAACAATTAGAAAACGTGTACCTGGCCGGTGGAGAACCAATGCTTATGAAAGAGAATATGGAATTCCTAACATTATTGAGAGAAAAGAATCCAGAATGCAATGTGCGAGTTAACACGAATCTCAGTATCACGGACACCGGCATATTCGAACTGCTGTGCCAACTGCCAAACGTACACTGGACTGTCAGTGTTGAAAGCATTGAGCAGGAATATGATTACATAAGGTATCATGGCAATTGGCAAGACTTCAGCAAAAATATAGATGTGATACGTAAGTTAGATCACAAGATTACATTCAATATGTTACACTTCATACTGAATTATAAAAGCATTCATTCTTGTGTGGAACATCTCAAAAGCAAAGGATTCAATGACAACAGTTTCGTAATAGGTCCTCTGTACAGTCCGTCCCATCTCAATACCATGAACCTACCCGACGAGATGATGCACGACGTTTTGTTTGACCTTAACGCAAGATTAGACAAGCACCCAACAGGATATTTGAAAAACAGTTATGAGAACTTGATAGAATACTACACAACAACCAATTTCAAAAAAAACATGAAGTCGTTCTACTACAACCTAGGAGTCATGGATCAAAGGCGTAAGCAAGACGCACGGACTGTGTTCCCTGAACTGTTCAAAGGATTAGATGCTTACACACTGGAATAAATTGCTTAACACCGACTGCGTGGTCGTTGACGTGGGATCACACACTGTCTATCCCATATTCAGGGTAGGACGAAGCACACTGATGTCTGTGTGTGATAAGCAATACATCAACAAAGAGATAGACCACTGTAGCCACGTGGACATCTTGATAAGAGATCCTGAGGAGCGTTTCGTTTCTGGAGTGAACGAATATTGTAGACAAAACCAACTAGATGTTGGAACAACCTGGAACGAAATCAATGCGGTCAAGATACACGACAGGCACTTCACACCACAGTACGTTTGGTTGCTACATCTATACAAATGGTACAAGGGTTTCGTAACCATAAGACCATTCGAACACATCACAAACATAACGGAAATGCACAAGCACAAAAGTGAATCAAAGATAGACGTGCCCGTGATCGAGTCATTCGTGGCAGTGGATAGGCACTTGACAGATCATTACAATGAAACCGTGAACATCGGCTACTTGATAAAGAGGTATAAAAATGCACTGTCCTAGGATAGACCATTTCATTAGACTGAACAACGACGGCACCGTGGGCAAGTGCGGACACATGATAAATGCCAAGGGGTTTGAAAGTTATGAAGAACTCGAACACAGTGAATGGTTGGCCAACGTCCGTAAGACAATGGAACAGGGACAATGGCCCAAGGAATGTTTCAGGTGCCAGCGTTCCGAGAAGGTGAAGGGCGAGAGCATACGTACCAACAGTATCACTAGACACAAGATGTTACACCCTATACGCAAAGATTATCTAATCGTGGGCGGTGTGCTAGACAATGTATGCAACAGCGCCTGTCAATCATGTCACGCTGGTCTGAGCACAAAGATAGGAAGCATAGAGTCCAAGGACTATCCGCGTGTTGACAACTACGAAATGTTCAAGAAGTTTCCGCAGGAGAGGATAATAGAATTAGATGTGAACGGCGGGGAACCCACAGCGAGCAAGAACTACAAGAAGATACTGAAGTCGTTGCCCGACAATGTCAAGATAGTGAGAATGAACACCAACGGATCTAGGATGATATCTGAGATAGAGGAAGTCCTCAAACGAAACATAATGGTAATAGTCACAATGAGTCTGGACGGCATAGGCAAGGTGCATGACTACACACGTTGGCCTATCAAGTGGGACAACTATAAAAACACTTTAGATGCATATCAAGAGTTGCAAAAGAAATACAAACTGTTGCAGTTAGATTTCTGGACCACTGTGAGTTGCTTGAACATCAAGAACTTGCCCGACATAATAAACTTTGCAAAGAACAAGGACGTTCCGCACGATTGGGCATTCCTAGAACAACCTAGTGTGTTGAACGTGAAGTACACAAATAAATTCACAAAACTGGCCAAGCACATGTCTCCGAAAGAAATTGCAGTAGAGCAAGACAACACTGAACAACTGGAAGCATTCATTAAGAAGCAAGATGCTTTACGTGGTATATCAGTGTATGATTATTATCTCAACTTAGGACCAAAATAATCTAAGAAAAGTTTGGCAAAACGTTGATGGTGTTCAACACCAAAGTGTTCTCCATCGGCGGCAAGACTTGGTTCGTCGTAGGGCACACGTTGTTCAAACTTGTCCCAATATGGCCAACAGTTCCTGATGGTGTAATCTTCTAACACGTTTAATCCTTTAAGGTGTGCTTGGTAGGTCTCGTCAGCAAAACAATGAAACGTTTGACATCTGTTCTTTTCAGCAAACTTTTCTAGGAAGAATACATTTTTTAAAAAATTATTTTTATCGGTATCGTTAGTCTCTGTCTTTAGGAATTCGTTGTCAGAGGTCAGGCTATTGGGCAATGAGTCCAACCGTTCTCGTCTACTCCACAGAGGCCAGCACACGACGATGATCTTGGGACTTATTAATTTCTCAGATCCATACAATATCCTAACGATCTTGTCTGCACTTGCACCTGGCTGTGCTAGATTCCAATACCTCAATCGATCTGTGTTGTGTTTGGAGAGGTGCGCCACCCAGTGATCATGATCATTGTGTCCAACACCGTAGGTGTGACTGCATCCAAGCACCACCACGTTCTTCTTGCCATCTGGCATTGGATCCCAACTCGGACACCTATAATCGCCTTCGGGCAGTCCTTTGTCTGTGAAAAATCCAAACTTGATCATGTGCTTCCTTTGGATATAGTTAATTTTCGATTGATCCTGTTCACTATGTACAGTTCCATGAATCCCATCCTTTTCTTGTTGCCAAACATGTGTGGGTAGGTCAGTTTGCCTATCATTAAAAATTTCTCATCCGCATAAAGGTCCAATCTGTGTTTATGTTTGGGATACCTGAACTCCAGTGCCTTGTTCTTCCACAGGAACTTAACAAGATCTGATTCGTCTATCAACAACTGTTCCGCAAGTTTTGGAGGAATGTTTTCCTTGAACTGCTTTAACTTGATTGAATAGAACTTCTTCACAAAAGTAATTATTAGGTATTTGGTGGACCGGACAGGATTCGAACCTATGGCCTTGAGTTCCGCAAACTCACGCTCTATCCAACTGAGCTACCGGTCCTTTGGTGTGCCCGGCAGGATTCGAACCTGCGACCCCAAGTTTAGGAAACTCGTATTCTATCCAACTGAACTACGGGCACCGATCTGGTGGAGGATAAGAGATTCGAACTCTTGACCTCCTGAATGCAAATCAGGCGCTCTCCCAACTGAGCTAATCCCCCAAATACACCAAACATGCAAGGACCATTGAGTTTTTTGGTGATAATGGTAATATTGACATATTTGGTATTAATGGTGCCGCTTCACGGATTCGAACCGCGGACCTACTGATTACAAATCAGTTGCTCTACCGGCTGAGCTAAAGCGGCGTCACAGTTAATATACTACACTATAAACCTCATATAGTCTACCTTTTAAACGCACACAGATGCACGTACACGCATGGTAAAAATCATCTTGGAGTAGTTGTATATCCACATATATTACCATTATGTGCTATGTTCTAATTGCAGGTCTGATATGTTGACAATGCATAAATAATTTTTTATACTAAGGTTAGGAGGACACTATGAGAGATGTAAATTCGATACTTGCATATGCAAAGAGAATGCAGAAGAAGGCCAAGGAGGCTTTACTGATGAAGAACTTGCGTAAGGAAGTTACTGTGGGTGCAAACGGCACGCAAAGTTACGTGATCAAGAATGGCGTCAACGCTGGCACAGTAGCACACAAAGACAAATTCCAGTAAGTATTACCAAACACAACCATAGGTTAAATATGGTTGATGGAATTCTTGAACAGCAAAAAATTTATAATCATAATGCTGATAGTATTGGTGTGGGCCGGTGTATCCGGATGCACACCCAGTGACTATCCTGCACAAAAACTGCCACACGAAACCAATGCTGAGATGCAGGACAAGATAACCAAAGACATGGAAGCCATGGACAAAGAGAAAGCAAAAGAAGACATGCCCGGACCTACCAACTTCGAGGGCATAGCGGAGGTGTTAGGATGTATGTTCGCTCCAGACGAATGTGTGCTTGAAAAGAGAAAACAAGAGAAGAAAATGGATCGCTAGGATCCATTTGTTATCAAATATTTGTAGAAAAAATAATGTGTGCATTGCCGCGCACCTTTGATCAGCACACGGCAACACAACGGATTTTTTATTGGTTGGCCCAGATGTTCCAACTGGTCTTCACAGTGTTGTAATCCTTGTCAACATCTCCTGTAAAGGAATCGTTAAGTAGTCCTGCTTTGTTTTGCCATTCACTGAATTCAGGTCCTGACAAAATGCCGGCCACGTCTTTACGAAATTGATCTAGATCCTCGATGTTCCTAGCAAGTAAAAATGCAACTTGATTGAATCCACCAAACTCTTCACATTTCATGCCTGCAGATTTCAACTTATTGGCACTATTTTGATTCACCACCACGGCTTCTACTTCACCTGCGATAGCGGCTCTAACCGTAGCACCATTGTTCTTGTATGGAAAAATAGTTTTGTACCCTAACTTATCCAGAGTCGTTTTTGGTGCTGATTTAGGTATGCCTAACTTGATCTGTTTCGTGTTGGTTCTATTTCCTGTGTAACACATGTAGTACAGTCCTGTGTACTCTATGGCAACAAGATTTTCGCTACTGAAATCTAGATCCATTCTTGCACCGTAGTCTGTGGTCCCTGGCCAGATCACCGGTTGTTTTGTGTTATTGAAAAATTCAACAATCTGTTTATCTGGCATCGAGGCCGGTCTGTTTACCACATAGCCTTTGCCTTCGAGTGAGACTGTGTACAGGTTACTTCTCTGAGCAGACATTCCTGTGTCAGATCCACCCCTGATCAATGTCAATTCTTTATCTGTTGCGTATGAATACGAAAACGTTGATAATAGCATCAACATGATCAGCGTTACTGTTCTTGTAATCATTTTTTCCTTTTTTATTGTTTTACTGATTGTTAGATATAGAATTATATCATACGATAGACACTTTGTCAAGAGCCTTCGGCGTCTCTTACTTCTGGTAAGATGGCGCTACAATCCTAATTATGAAATGCATCTGATGATGCGATACTTTTTTGAGTCTAGTAAATGAAGAACAGGTATTCCCTTATGGCTACTGCTTCAATACTGCCACTCAACATGAATGCCACCACCGCTGGTAACGGGTTGTATTTGCGGAGGCAGAGACCCAGAACACTGAAGGCAAATAACTGCACCATGTAACTGATGGGCCTGAAATCTATGTACCCTAGGTAGAAGTTGGCCAATACTATCACCACCGTTACAAATGTGGCTATGTAGACATAGGGCAAACGGAAAATTATCATGGAATATTTTGCCATGGGCCAACTGATTATCACCCCCATGATGTTTACCAGTACAAAATACGGTAACACAGTTTGGAATATCATCGTCACGTTTTCTCCAATTCTGTCAAACTGTTCAGGATTCCAGCCTGCATCGACCATCATGTGATAGAGGAATATCTCACTGCCGGTGATTGGTATCCCAAAAAGCAACAGTGGTAACAGGCTCGCGAACTGCCCGGAATTGTTGCCGGTCTCTGCCGCAATTATTTTTTTTATGGGTTTGTTTGGATGCAGTTTGTTTTCAACTGTGTGACTCATCGTGCTGGCCAACATGGTCGTCACTCCCGGTACCAGTCCACAAACGAAACCCAACACGCTACCGCGCACCGAACTGGAAAAGTTTCTCACAAATGCCACGCAAGGCATTATGAAAGTTGTCTTCACGCGTGACTGCATGACTTCAAACTTTTCATACTTGTTGAAAAGTATCGGCATCACAAGCATACCAGACACAAAAGGCACCTTCTCGAATCCCCATTCTAATGCTTCAAATCCGAATGTGAACCTGAAGTCTCTGCTGACGGGTGACTCACCTACCATGCCCAACAACATGCCCAATGCCAACAACGAAAGGTTCACGTGTATTTTTCCCTTGTTGAAGAACAGCATGAATGATAGGATCACCAGGCTGAACAGGATTGTGTGGAATCGAGTACTGACGACTGTGCCGAAGAGGGGTAGGACGTACTTGCTGAACAGCATGAAGATCGTCACCGAAACCAATGCACCGAAGGTGCTACCGAGGGCACATACACCCACGGCGATGTCACTGCGATAACGTCTGGCGAACTCGGCACCTTCGTGGACAGCGGGTATGCTATTGTTTTCACCTGGTATACCGGCGAACACCGCGGGTATGGTGCCTGTGAACTGCACCGTGGCCGCCAACGCCATGTAGAACAAAATTAATTGTGTTACGTCTGCTCCCTGCAACAAGGGGAACATCAATATCAGGCTGGTCAAAACACCGATGCCTGGTAGCAGTCCCGCCACTGTTCCGGTAAGCACTCCAAAAAGCACATAGGTCAATTCTAAAATCATGTGTATCCTATTATAACTTACTACACCGTGGTGTCAACTTTATCTTTGGTCAATCCAAATCGATCCGGGAAGAGTTCGTCCACCGTGAGCACTGTCTGGTCATCCAGACAGTAGAACCTACTGAGATTACCAATGAAACAGTTTTTTCCAAAATCATAATGTGCATCAAACATTTTTTCCATCTCAAAACAATCCTGCTTGAAATTTGCAAAACTTTTCCTCACCACATCACTGTATTTGATCACATCGGCAAATGCAAGATCTTTAAGACTGCCGATGGGAAACTCATACTCACCTATCTCCACAGTTTCATATATCAGGATTTTCTTGATGTAATTGATATTGTATATAAGACGTCCGCAGGCCTTGTTCTGGATGTCTTGTCTATAGAGTGTGTTGTTGTAAAACTTGTGTAGATCCACCTTGTTGGCTATGATGTAATCCTTCAGCATGTGAGATTGTTTGATGTGGATCTCTGGTATGTCAATGTAGAAATTGACTATGTCGGTGCCCAGGAAATCTTTGAGTGGCATGTCTTTTGACACATCATGATCGATAAAATAGAAATACCACTTGTTATTTTTCTTGAGTATGTGGGGTTTATCTTTTCCTATTATTTCACACTTACTGCCTACCAGATCAGCAAAACTGTTGTCATTGGGAACATCATGGGGTGACCTAAAAGTGAAAGTACCGCCCAGGTCTCCGTATTCAACCCATCTTTGGTTCGCATACAAGTTCTTATAATAAGACTCGTCGTGGGAATTTACATTGATCTTTGTGGAAGGTATCAGGTGTCTGATTTTCTTGATGTACTCCTCCGCTTGGATCGTTTCAAAATCAGATTTGGCATAACCGGTGTGGAAGATCACAATCTCATCGAGCCTGATGTTGTTCGCCACGAAACTGTCCAGGATGAATAGACTGTCACACCCACCACTGAACCAAAGACGGATATGATCATATTTCTCCCTCAGTTCCAGGGCGTGTTGCTTGATAAGTTCCGTCCACGTTTTGTCCGAAGGCGAAGAACAGTCATGCGACCTGTAGGCCGGATTTTCTATGAAGCGCACAGGTTGGTTTGACCTTTTGCCTTCCTGCAACGCTTTCAGTTTGTTGGTGAATGATTGACCGTTACATTCCCAGTACCACTTGTTTTCTTCTATCATGCCTTGTTACTATAAACTAATTTAATCGTAAATGCTAGTGTGGGCACACACATAGATGTCGGCGCTGTTGATCCCACTACGCTAGATTGCCATGGGCGGCGTCGATTGAAGTCATCACGTCACATTGTGGCGTCGCAAAAATAGTTATACTGATCGCTAGACGGACCGTCAAAATACGAACCTAAATTGAAATAAATACAGGTACCTTATAAGGAGGGCGTATAATGAAAAAAATAATAGAAGAAGCGAAAAAACACAAGAAGATCATGATCGGTGTCGCAATCGTCATAGTGATAGGCGTTTGGTTTGCGATCACTAATGACCCTACACCACCGGTGGAAGGTTAACAAGGAGTACCGAATGTTTTTAACAATTGGATTCATAGTTGGTTTCATCACAGGATGGTGGGTCAACGAGAAAGTAGAGAACCTAGGGGAGAAGATCAACCCCATCAAGTGGTTCAAGAAATAATGACAGCGATGGAGGGTTTAGGATGTTCACAAGACTCAGAGGATGGTTCGAGACATGGAAGAAAAATTTGTTCGATGCATATGATCCACCTAAACCCACTGTCTACAAACTTGGCAAGAACAAGTACGTCAAGGTAAAACGTCTGAGGACTGACTCGAAAGCAAAAGGTCCTTACATCAAGTAATCAAATCCAGATTTTCAATTCTTTTTCTATGACGTCATAGAACTTTCTCTGCGACTGATTGTAGGAACAGTTGTTCCACCAGTCCTGGTTGTCTATGTCCATCCTGCACAGTTCACAGTCTCCGATGACCCAGGTGGGATCATACCATAATGGTGTGCCGGGTGTTGGTGTTAGACAGTGCGTGTGGAACCAGGTAGGCTTCCTGCTGATGATGTAGATCATCTTGCGTTTCTCCACTGTGTACATAAAAGTACTTACAACGGATCAACGCAAGATATGTGGTGTTTTAATTGAACGTCTTCTGTGATCCAAAGAACCTCGCGATCCTTGTGTATAACTTGGATACCCATTCTGGTCTCGGAACTGCCCATGTCACTGCCACAGCACTGATCAACAATCCCAATTCCATTAGTTCATGTAGTATAAGACTCATATGTTTCTCCTAGTTGCGAATAGTTATTATTCGCAAGTACTTATTGATGTGTGATTGTGGCTACTTGGAATGTGGTGGCAGTTTCTTCTCCACCCACCATATGTGCTTCTGTGTGATCGGGTCGAACTTACGCATTCGCAGTTTCTGATTCTGCTTCTCGCCCTTGCCGGGTTTCATCGCGTAGTAGTAGAACCCGTGATCCTTCATCTTGGAGTCCTCGGGTACCAGTCTAACTTTTACGTATGGTTTCTTTGACTTTGGTTTTTTTGCCGCCATGTTGGTATCCCATGTAGTATGCCACCGCTATGAACGTGGCGATTATTAGTGTGTGCCAGATGTAAAACATATACTGTTAATTAGTTTGATCGTCTTCGGCTCTGCTGGAAACTATCCGGTCCACAAGTCCATATGCGACCGCTTCCTCGGCATTCATGAACTTGTCACGCTCCATGTCCGCTTTCAACTTGTCCAATGATTGTCCTGTGGTCTTCTCGTAGATCTCTGTCAGTTCTTTCTTCCATCTCAGTAATTCGTTGGCCCTGATCTCCACATCGGTGGCCTGTCCCGAAGCACCACCCAAGGGTTGGTGTATCATGTGTCGTGCGTGTGGCAACATCATACGCTTGCCTTTGGTTCCCGCACTTGCTAGGAGTGAGCCCATGCTACATGCTTGGCCCACCACTATTGTTTGTATGTCCGACTTCACATACTGCATGGTGTCGTATATTGCCATGCCTGCCGTTACCAGTCCGCCCGGCGAATTGATATACAATGTGATATCCTTCGAGGCATCTTGTGATTCCAAGAATAACAGTTGAGCACACAAAACACTTGCTGTGTGTTCATCTATCGGTCCTTCCAACATAATGATTCTATCCTTTAGAAGTCTACTGAAAATATCGTAACTTCTCTCGCCTTTGGATGTCTGTTCGATTACTATTGGTGTAAGTGGCATAGTGTTATAATACACTATTTCCGCTGAATGGTCAACCTTGTTGATCGTTGCGTAGTAGATACCATTGGTGTAGCACACTGGACGCCCATTCTCCTGGGGATCTTGTGATTGGCAATGGTTGTGACTCACAACTTTCCACCTTGAATCCGGCATGATCTATGAACCTGCGTGTGTACTGTTGGCTCTTGAGTGAGTATATCACCTCGGGCCTGTCTTGCAGTCCCGTCTCCGGGTCCACGCTCGCCTTGTCTAGGGGATTGATCGCGGCCTTGGTTCCGTTGTTGACCGCGTCATAGTGCAGTGTGAATCCCACCGGCATGCCGCCTCCCACTCGCACGTGATCGTGTATCTCGGTCCGGTAATCAACCCACTGGTCCGGTATCGTCGTGACCTGCATGATCACCCATCGCACAGTGCTCCGACGTAGGTCGTGCATCATGGCCTCCCAGTTGGTGATGTCGTCCACGCTGATCAGCATGACCGTGTCTATGGCGTGTTCACGCACCAACCCGCCCAGGTCGGTGTCATAGCCACGAATGAATTCCATGGGCATGGAGTTCGTGGCGGCGAATCTGTTGAGCCCGTTGACGTACATGCCCCTGGGCTCCACTCCCACCACGTGGGCCGCGCCGTGCCTCATGGCCAGGTACGCGAACAGTCCGTTGCCCGAACCCATGTCCAGCACACGCTGTCCCACCAGGGCCGGACCGCACTCCACTATGTTGTGTTGATACTTGAGCAGTCGACTGGGTGTGGCCTCGTATTCACGCCGTGCGGCCTCGCGGTCGTCGGGCCATATGTGTTGGGCCATGCTTTCGGTGTGTTGGGGGTCCACGTGCTGATCCCAGAGTCTGTGCATGCGATTATAATACACTATAACCCGTGCAAGGTCAATCCGGCAAAACCGCTGTTATAATACCAGGAGATTCACGGCCACGGAGACCGTGAACACCATCATGAATGCCAGGAGCGCCGCCATTATGAGTTGATCCAGGCCACCAGGCTCACCAGCACGCCAAATGCTATGAATGTCCAAGTGTCTGCTCGTGTTCTCTCCACCCTGTTGAATTGTGCTGTCAGTTCCTTGTCGCTCATTATATCATGTGCCTTTCTGTGTATTGCATTATAACTGTACTGGAACGACATACTCCCGGCCGTCCACTTCTATGGTTGTACGGATGCCCCATGTACGTGTGTACATCCTGTTGTCTTCTTGGGGAGGTTGGCCGTCCGCTGTCTGGTTGCTTCTTCTCTTCTTCTTTGGTTCTGTTAACCACGTGTGTTCGTCGTCTGTGTAGATCATGTCTTTGGATTGTCCTTATAAGTTTTGCTTTATTTTATCTTGCGGCAGGTCAAAAAACTAGTGTTATAATGACATAGGTGCTATGTGGCATGGCGTTGGGTGACCTCCACTCTCGCATACGATCACCCATAGTTGCCACGTATCTGATACAGGGCAATTATAACATGCCCCCGACCGGGTATGCTACCGTTATTTTTTCCTGTGCGTAAATTTTTGCAACTGCCGGTACAGGTCCCGATGGGGTTTTTGGCCAGCGCGATATGATGATATCAAACCCATCACGACGCCGGGCACTACGAATATGGCAATGATTATGAGGGCAGTCTTCACCATATGAGTGTTCCGTTGATCCTGCCCAGCACTATGCTGACTGCGATCGCTGAGATGAATAGGCCCGCGAGTATGTGTACCAAGTCCATATAAAG
>Ga0099850_1000329_pt1 | contig 21079 bp, 13 predicted proteins | sample CB_VirMetaG_5_FD_79182 | JGI IMG/M metagenome (GOLD analysis project Ga0099850, IMG submission 79182) | Freshwater to marine saline gradient viral communities from Chesapeake Bay - CB_1508_1D Viral MetaG | ecosystem: Environmental > Aquatic > Marine > Coastal | place: USA: Chesapeake Bay... | reverse complement strand
CATGCCCAAAGTAGGTAAGAAGGAATATCCGTATACAGCCAAAGGAATGGCCATGGCCAAGGCGGCTGCTAAGAAGAAGGGGAAAAAGGTGTCGTACGGTAAAAAGAAGAAGTAGTGGCCACTGATATACGCGATCCAAACGACCCTTTGGTATATCGGGGCGGGGAGCTTCCCGAGGTGGTCGTTGAGGCGGATAGACCCTACAATTTGTTTTTTCGGCAGTTCCACGATGGTATTGTGGACTGGCAGGAACGCAACCTGTACAACCAGGACTACTCTCGCGCCAGTGACTGGATTGGCGCTGGCCTGGGAATGGTTGGTAGTGAGGTTGCTAGGGCTGCAACAAACCTGCTATCGCTAGGCGAATATGGAGTCAGGGAGCTATTGCCCAGCGGAATTACGGGTAGGCCAGCAAGAAGGTGGCGAGCTTACGATTCTAATCCGGCGTCCTATGCTGTGACAGAGTTGGTGCTTGATGCTGCGCCTTTGCCAGTTGTTGATGATGCGCTAAGGCTAGCTGGTAGAGCTGCCGCAAGAAATGCGACAAGAACTGCAACAAGAACTGCGGCAAGAAATTTATCTGACCAGGTGGCCCGACAGGGCAGGCGTTTTAACCCCGCAGACGAGGCGTGGGATAGCGATCCTTTCTCTATGATTGGCCAAATGACCGACGCTGAAAGAGCGCAGTTTGCAGATGATGTAATGGCTGAGTCTGCAAATAATTGGAAGAACTACTACCAGGCCAACCCGCAGAGAGAAAATCAGATTATTGATTTATACAGGAAAGCAGGCGTAGGCAAAAGCGATGCAAGATACCTTGCTGATGTTCAGATGCAAAATCAAATGTACCCAAATCCAAATATCATGGTACATGACTATGGGTTTTATGGTCCGTCTATGCGCGGGGGCGAAACCTTTTTACCAAGGATTAAAAGCTATTTAGACCAGATGGTAGATAGGGGGGAGATGACCAGATGGGCTGCGGACCGTGCATACGAACGTCAACTCACCCCTGAAAACCAAAAAGGATTTTATGGGCAGTATCATTTTCCTTACCAAATTGGAAAATCTGTTCCAAGTCGTGATACAATTTTGCATGAGGCCGTACATGGTGTTCAGAACAATCTTGGAATAGCCATGAATACGCGTGGCATGAACACTAACTGGGATGATATTGAACTTGCGAGGCGTGCGTCAATGAGTAATGCAGAACTAATCGACCAGTCAGTAAAAGACATGTTTACACCAGCAAATGTGTATGCACAGTATCAGAGACTTCTTTCTGACGTACTCAACAAAAACTATTGGGAGTTTAGGGGATCATTGCCATGGGACAAAAACACCGGTGGCCATGAAAATATAGTGTACAGCTATTACAAGAACAATAAAGAACAAACTATGTCCTCGCTTGGCTTAAAAACAGATGATGATTACAGCCAGCTACTGGAAAAAGTAAGAAGCAGACAAGCTCCGAAATATTTTAATGATCCACTTGAAATAGCCGCAAGAGTTAATGGGGAGTTTGCAGAGAGAGTTTTGCGCGATAAAAGCGAATTTGATTTTTTAGAAGATATTGACCCGTACAATTTGCCTGAGTACAGGCAGTTGTCACCAAAACAGCGAGATTATATGTATAATAACTTTTTCAAAGACAAACAAAAACAATCTGATTTTATTCCGGGCGCTAAATTCATGGAGGTAGGCGTGGCAGAAGAAATACTAGTTGGAGCTTATAACATACCTTTTATGCGCAACCTTACTAAAGATTTGGGAATTTTCAAAAAATTTACAGATATTTTGCCAAACGAGGTTTTGTGGGAAATGTTCAGAAATGTTACCCGCTCGGTCCCGGCCGTAGCTGCCGGAACAACTGCTGCGGGGTATGGCGTAGCATCGGGTCGTAATCAGTCACCGGACAACAAGAAGAAATAGTGGCTACCGAAGAAGAAACCCGAGAAGAACGCAGGAGATCAGAATGGTTACGTCGTAATGCAGAGTTACGCGAGCGCAATCCTTTTATACATCATGCTCAGCAGATCTTTCTATACAATAGGTATAGAATTGGTAAAGCAATAAACCCCGACTTCGAGGATTGGCGAATCACAGACGTAGACCTGAACACAGGAGAATATTTGACGCCAGATCTTCGTGCCATTCGGGAGTTTTACAGCACGAACCGTACAGAGGCCACGCGCTCTAAGATGGAAGACAGGTTTATCGCCGCGTTTGAGACGCAGCGCGAGCCCTCTATGCTACCAGATGCGATTGTAGAGGGCAATCGGCTCGTAGGTTATGATACCTACGAGCAGAGGCTCTTTGATGCCGAATCTTATGGTGGTAGGTCTGATGCCCAGTCTGAGACCAGTAGTGCGGCAGGTATGTATCAAATGACCGAAGGCACGTATAATGACCTGAGAAAAAAGCTCGGCGAAACAAATCGCTATAAAAACACGTCTTTCCAGGAGCACAAGGAAGATCCTGAGGCTCAGCGCTACTTTGGAAGATTGTTGCAAGAGGAAAACATGGAAGGATTGCAGCGTCGCGGAGTGCCCGCCACAGCACAAAATATGTATGCGGCGCACCACTTTGGAATAACTAGGGCCTTTGGCCTGGTAAACAGCGAGAGCAACAGGCCTATATCCCAGGTGCTTACGAGAAAGCAAATGCGCGCTAACCCCGCTCTTTTTGGTAGAGGCAGCCTCGGCATAAGAACCGTTGGCGAGCTTAACGAGTGGATCGCGGGCAAGATGGGAGATATTGCTCAAATGGAAGTAGATCGCCCCCCACCCATGATATTTTTTGATCCGGATTTCAGCATCAACATGCAGTCCATGAGCGCAACGCCCGGGGGCAGAATGGCTCTCATACCTGGGGCAATGCAAGGCCCTGAGACACTACAGTAATGGCTATCGAATATAGAGGCGAAAAGTTTTCCGGCTACAACAAGCCTAAGAGAACGCCTAGTGCAAGTAAGAGCCATGCAGTCTTGGCCAAGGAGGGAGGCAAGGTCAAGCTGATCCGTTTCGGTCAGCAGGGCGTACAGGGTGCAGGCAAGAACCCTAAGACAGAATCGGAGAAGAAGAGGCGCGCATCATTCAAAGCACGCCACGCCAAGAACATTGCCAAGGGTAAAATGTCAGCCGCCTACTGGGCAAACAAGGTTAAGTGGTAATGATAGAGTCCATTTTTGGAACGCGTCGCGAAGACGTGAAGTCAACGCTTCCCAATGGCAAGGAGAAGAACAAGGAGGTTCTACTCTCCGAATCATTGCTGCTTGAATACGAAGCAAATGATGCCCAGCTTAACTGGGCTAGACAAGCTATTAGTGATGATGAATTTCGTAATGGACAGCAGTGGACACAGGCCGAGCGAAATGAGCTCCAGGACCGTGGACAAGCGGCCATCGTACACAATGTCATACACCCAAAGGTCGAGCAGGCCAAGGCGCAGCTTACGACCAATAATCCAAAGTTTCAGGCAACTGCTGCGGAAGATTCGGACGTTAATCTATCCCGCCTCGCCACCATGCTACTGGACCACACATGGAACATTAGCCGTGGGAAATCTGCGCTTAAGCAAGCGGTCGACGACTACTACGTCAAAGGGCGCGGGATACTCTACGCGTACTATGACCCCAACGAGTCCGGCGGTGTGGGCGAAGTCAAAATCAAAGACGTTGAAACGCTAAAAGTATTCTGCGATCCGTCTAGCCGCGACCGTTATTGGCGTGATGCGCAGCATATTGTGATTCACCACCTGCTTACCGAAGCACAGGTGCGTGATTTGGCCCCTGATATTAACCTGGCTAATGCAGAACAGAGCCAGGATGAGCACATGCCTGGCCGCACCTACGTGCAAGAGAATGATGTGGCGCTATTTGGTGACCCGAATTCTAGTTTTGTGCCCAGGTATGACGTCATAGAGCGCTTTACCAAGAAGAACATTACATACTACCGGATTGTGGATGCCATGTCCGGTGATATGGAGTACCTTGATGCGAAAGAGTACAGGGAATGGAAGGAGGGCTTTGGTATTGTAGCCATGATCCGGGGCGAAGAGCTTGTTACCACGACTGGTGATATGCTCTCTGAGATGCAAGAGCTCTACATTGGGCTTTTGATGCAGGCCGCTGAGGCAGGTGAGCTCGAAACGGAGGAGGACTACGATACCATAAGCAACATGCCGCCGATGATCTTCCACTATGTGGCGGGAGATCCTATGCCGGACGGCACACGCTTACCGCTACCGATGTATGGACCGGAGACCGGTGCCGAAAACGAGATCCCAGGCTCTACCAGTGTATTAACCCCGGTCAAGCGCAAAGAGCTTAAGGACATTGGCTACGAAGAGTTTCCTTACAGCCAGGTTCGATACCAAAGTGTGGCTTCTGTAGGTGGACTGCTGATCTACGATCAGATTCTACCTGTAACTAGGCCGCCCGTGGTGCCTATTATGAACGGGTTCAACCGGAATCCGTACCCAACTAGCGATGTGTTCCATGTACGAGACTTGCAGCGGCAGATCAACTACACGGAATCCAAGATTATCGCACACGCCGCCTCTGCGGCTTCTGTGGGTCTTCTTCTTCCACGCGGTAGCATACTTGATCGGGAAGCCTTTGAAGCAAAGGTGAACCGCCCAGGCCGATGGGTGGAAGAGTATGAAGCAGAAATGGGTGCACCAACGGTGGTAGCACCTACGCCACTACCGGGTGAGTTCTACAACAAGAGCCAGCGCGATATGCAGATGATCGAGACGATTCTCGGTCTATACGCATTCCAGCAAGGTGATGTAGCCCGTGCACCAGAGACCTTCCGTGGAACGTTGGCCATGGACGAGTATGCGCAGCGTCGCATGAAGTCCAAGCTAGACGATATTGAAGGTTCCCTGAATGAGCTGGCGCGTGTTACGATTGAGATGTATCAGCACTACGTAACCAACGAGCGCACAATACGCATCGTCAATCCTGATTCGCGCAACATTGAACAGGCACAGGTAAACATAGTACAGTATGATGACTTTGGCAGAGAAGTGGAGAAGCTCAATGATCTTCAGTCTATTAACGTAGACATAAGGATCGTGAGCGGATCAACGCTGCCGTCTAACCGATTCGCACTTCTTGATTACTGCCTGCAATTCTTCCAGGCAGGTTTGATCGACCAGGTTGAGGTACTCAAGAAATCAGAGGTATTTGACATTGAAGGAATACTTGAGCGAAGCGGATACATTAGACAACTCGAATCGCAAATCGGCGCCCTGCAAGAGGAAATCAAGAAACTCTCGGGCGATCTGCAAACGGCAGATAGAGAAGCGGTACAAGCGCGTAAGCGAACAGAAGTCGAGAAGTTTAAGGCGTCACTAGCCGAACCGAAGGCCCAAGTTAACGCTGCACGCGACAGATTCAAGCAACGCACAAACGATGTTGTGCAAAACATAAGGCAGCAGTATGGAACCGGTGGACAACCAGGCGGAGGAAGCACCAGTCAGCAATGACGGCTTTTTTCGCTACGACGAAACAATTTCTGAAAATGATAGTGAATATGACTCGTCTGAGGAACCCGTTTATGACGGGCAATACGAAGACGAACCGGCAGACGCGGGCGATGATAGGTCTGTAGAGGCTTATCGACGTCTTCAGTCTGATCGGGACAAACTTCGTCACCAGTACGAAACCCTAGAGGGTAAGTACAAGGAGGTGGAGGGCGTCAAACCTCTCGTGGATCTGATACAATCAGACCCCGAACTTCTCGGCATGATCGAGAAGAGAATCAAGGGTGAGCCTATTGCTAGAGCGCAGGCGCCCGTGCAAGTGCCCAATGCGGCACCACTGCCAGAGCGACCTGTTAAGCCAGAGCGTCCGAAAAACTATGATGCGGACGATGCTATAAGCGACCCCCGTAGCGAGAGCTTTCAGTATGAGCAGAACATGCGCGAGTATTATGACAAAATGCTCGAGTACCAAGACGCTCAGATGAAGCACTACACTACGGAGCGTCAGCGAGAGCAAGCTATGGCACAGCAACAGCAGCAGCGCGCACAAGTGGTTCAACGCATCCGGCAGGAAGCAATAAACGATTTCGGAGCGACGAGCGCGGAAGCGGACGCATACATACAATGGGCGTCTGCCTTTGATGACTCAAAACCGGAAAACCGTCGATTGATCTTCAATGCTTGGAAAATGACAAAGAGCGGTAAGAATCCAAAACTTACCGCTGCCGAACAGCGCATTCAGCAGGTGCGCGCCGATACGCGTCGATTGCAAACGGGCAGAACTGTCACGGGAGCAAACAACACGGGCGGTGCTAAGCCTAAAGAACCTGGGTTCATTACACCTAGGGGGCGCCGTTCTCTCATTTGACAATCATTCCTTTGAGGTGATAACCTATGGCAGCAAAAGTCCTAGGAACGACGGGGGTACTATACAACGACCGCCGTCGCTTCTACCTTGCTGAGAACGAGTTCGCAGAACTCTACACCAGCGAGACTCCATTTTTATCCGGTCTTATGAACATGGGTTCTGAGTCCGTTGATGACCCTGATTTCAAAATGTTCGAGTATCGAGCAGGATGGGTCGAGCCTAAATTCCTAGCCAATGGCTACTCTAATGGTAACTACGCCCCAGGTGGAGGAACGATTAGTGTTGCTACGGACGGATATGCAGGCGTTTCGGCAGGCGACTCCCTTATCGGAGCCGTGGTCGACATCTACTCAAATGTAAGCAACTACCAAACCTACAAGGGTACGGCCGTTGTTACCGCTTATGATTCCGGTACGACGAACGTAACCATGAAGCCGCTTGGTAAGGCTGATTCTGATATTCAGCAGGTGTCAAACATTGAGCCTGATGACGTATTCCTCGTTCAGACGACGGCAGCTGGTGAAGGCGTAACGTCCCCTGAAGCAGCAAGTGATGAGCTTGAGATCGTGTGGAACTCCACGCAGATCTTCCGTACGCCGCTTGAGCTAACGGGTACGCTTGCCGCAGCCAACCTTCGTGGTGAGCGTGAGCGTTCTCGTCTTCGCGTCAATAAAGGTCGTGAGCACATGATGAAACTTGAGCGCGCCATTTTCTATGGCTACCGCACAGGTGGTATCGGTGGTACGGCTAACGGCGCAAGCAGTGCATCAGACACCACGTTTGTAAGTCACACGACTGATGCAAACGGCAAGACGATCCGTACGACGATGGGCGTGGTTCCTGCGCTTCTTCGCTACGGCCGTTCTTCTGGTGATCAGCAGAACCTGTTTACGCTAAACAGCTCAAGCTATTCGTACTCGAACTTCGTAGATGACATGAACAAGATCGCCCAGTACAATCCGTCTGGCGGCGAGTTTGTGGCATACTGCGGTGACGAGATGTATGGCTTCTGGTCCAAGCTCCTTGCAGGAGAGGGCAGCCTCGGGTTCTCTGCGGCACAGATCAACGTGGAAACCCGTCAGACTGAGTTTGGCCTCCATGTTATGCGACTATTCGCACCTTCAGGATTTGTATTGAACTTGGTGCGTGCACCGGTTCTTCGCGGTCCTAACAAGAAGCGAATGGTGGTAGTTAACCCTGACAACGTGAAGCTCGTATCTTACCGCAACGACGCGGGAGAGCGTGGCGAAAACGTATCGGGTAGCTACTCTGCCATTGCATACCGCACCAATATCAAGACCGATGACGGTTACGATGGAATCAAGGATGAGTACTTCTCAGACTGTGGTGTAGGTATTCAGTTGGTGGACAGCCACTCACTCTGGTCGCTAACGACCTAAACAACTTGGATAGCTGGGGCCCGGTGACGACTGGGCCCCGGCCTTCCTTTTTAATTATCAGATATGGAAAAAATACCCTTGAATAGTATTAGCTACCGGGGCTCCGTTGCGGAGACTACCCGGCTTTTTCGTGAATGGGGGGAGCGTATTAACTACCTGATTGACAAGGTTGAGCAGTTAGAAGCAAAGCAAAACCTATCGCCCACAGACGGCGTACACGGCGCAGGCGGCCCTTACTTCAATGTCGTTCACAATGGTGAGGTAGTTATGAAGGTGAGGGGCAAGAGCAATGCCGAAGAAGAGTACGAAAAACTGGTAGCTGCTGAATGACGACCAAGGAGCTATACGATGTTGTTTATGGCCGCTTTCCCCAGGCCGGGGAGCGCATGGTGGCCAAGTTTGTGGAAGAGGGCATGCGTTCCTTTTGCCAACAGACACATATCTATCAAGGGATTTACACGTATAGCTCCGATGGTTCTTCGGTGCAGTTTAAGTTGGATACGGATGTTATCACGACGGACAAGGTTGTTGTTGCGGATAGCGCGCAGAACTATAATGGCACGCCTGCAAAACGCTTGGCGGGCACCCCTGAATCAGGAGACGCCACCACGTCGGATTATGTATACCAGGTTAGAAACGGCTTTGTACTCGTGGGTACGCTCAGTGATGGGAACTATGTAGCCCTTCCTAGCGGAAAGACTATTGTCGTATACACGCACACGGTGCCCGACACGCTTGCCGCTGGCCTAAATGAGTATGACGTATCTGATACAGACGTGCGCCAGTTTGAGGGCGTTCTCGTAGACGTCACGCCACAAAACGTCAACTTTGTAGAGGGGCAGAACAATGTCCCTGGGATACCAGAGCAGTTTCATATGGCATTTGCATACCATGCTATGATGATGCTCAGTGAACTTGCAGGAGACTTTAATTCTGCGCAGTACATGAATGCACGTTTTGCACAGATGGTGCGGGATGGGCGAAAGTGGACACAGCGCAGCCAACAGGGTGGCATGGAGCCGGTTAAGTATTACTACTGATGCCGCAACGTACATACGACATTTCTGTATTTAGAGGCGCCGTTGGTAGCGCAGACCCACAGGACATTGATGTGGGAGAGGCAAGTTTTGCCCAGAATGTCTCATTTGTCGATAAAATCGGTTCTTTGCAGGGTCTCACCAAAGACGAACTGCTTGTTACAAGTAACCTCAAGACCGATAACGGCAACATTATAAGTCCGCTTGCCCACACAGAGGGCGGCTCTAGTGGCGTACACACCATTGTCGGCATACAGACACGCGGCTTTTCTAATTCTTCGCTTACTGTCAATAACCGGGTCATTGGGCTGTCGGTATACAAAGAAGATGCGGAGCAGCTATTTAGGTCGAGCAAGGTCTATCAAGGTGCGGATCGCGCAGAGAGCGATGTTGTGCACGCATATGCCGAGATGAATGACGGCATTTACTTTGGCTCTTCAGTATACACGCCAAAGGTTGTAGAGATTGTTGACCATAATCAGTTTGGCGCTACACCTGTAAACGACAAGGCATTCCCAGGCGGCGTCGTAGCCCTAGATATTGTTGATGGCGGCTTAAGCTATACGGGTGGCAGCTTAAGCGAGACGGGTGTTACGGGCACAGGCTTTGAAGGGTGGTACGCTTCAAGCGCCAGCACAGGCGAAATTGTGCGTGCCTATGTCACCAATGGTGGCAGTGGATACACGGCAAACTTTAACGCGACTATAGCCGGTGGTGGTAGCGGGGCAAACATAAGCGCGATTGTGCAGACAGCGCCTGCCAATTTGGGTCGCATGTATTTTGTAGACAACTACAACGCAGGTATTGCTAATCGTCTGCTCGACCTTCGGGCTAACGCCAACTTTGAGACGGCGCGCACCACTTCTGTCAAGATGGAAAAGGGTGAGTACGAGTACTATTACACGACTATACTGAACGGGTTTGAGGAAACGCCGCTCAATGCTAGCAGCCCTAACGTCCCTAACTTTTTGTGCAACATAGATGTTAACGCGGATACCGTACAATCTCACACGTTTCATTTTCAGGCATACAGAACGTTAGACCCACGGGTTACCGGAGCTGCGATCTACCGCAAGTTTGCAGCGGCAAAGTCAGAGATTAGTGAGTACACGCCCGCTGTATATGTGGGCACGCTTGATCTTACGGTTGTCGGACAAGACGACGCGGGAAACCCGTACGAGACCTACCTCAATGTGGTCTATGACGAAACGCCGTCAGCCGTAGTGGATGGTAGTTACAATGACAGGACCGGCATTCCGCAGACCCTTGACGCATGGACTTTGAGCTATGCGCTTATAGAGACTGCTGACGCCTATATGTTCTACGGTCGTGCAGACCTTGGTACTACCAGTAATATCGACTCTGCATCGCCCTCTGCGGCATTCAACAACCCGCAGCGCACAATCCTTCGTTCTAAGCCATACCGGCCTAACGTTATTGATTACAGCCAGGACTTCTTGGTTGTGCCACATGAGCCGATTGCGCTTGTGGCATACGGCGGCAGGCTGTTTGCCTTTGCCAAGTCTACGACAACCGTTATTGACCCTATTTCGCTTACCATACTAGACACGTTTGATGACATTGGCATTTTAACGTCAACAACGTTTGCAAAAACAGAGTCTGGTTTATTCTGGTGTGATGCGCGTAGCTGTTATCAGTATGACGGCACAAAGATCAATCGCATTGGAGACAGTATTGCCACTAATGATCAGGAGCCTACGTTTGGTTGGGTAGCACTAGCATCAGGTATTGACGCCCTGTCGCTAAGTTCTGCGCTTGCGTCCGGCACAGATGGCGGCGTATATGACGTTAGCAATTATAATGGTTGCTACGTGTACTACGATTCCGTATCTAAGAACGTATTCTTCTCACTCACCATTAGCGGACAAACTAAGGGGTGGGCATTTAACCTAGTAGCACAGGCATGGACGTTCTTTGACAATGTAGACAGAGAGAACATGCTTGGCGTGGCATACAAGGAAGAAGGCGGTCCGGTGGTTTTCTCGTCTAACGCAAATGGCGCGTACGTATATGGACACTCAGACGACACAACCAATCGCACAGGATTTGAGTGGGTGTCTAAGGACCTTACGTTTGACCTTGCGATAAATGACCGAAAGGCCATGTACAGGATTCAGGCGCACGGAAATATAGCCAATGTCGAGGTGTCTCGTGATGGCGGTGCATTTACCAATATCTCTTTGGGACCGGTAACAAACGGAATCAGAGAGGGTAATGACAGCGGGAGCGGCACGACAAACTTTTTCCGCACAGCGCGTGTTAAATTGAAAGGTACATCCGATCATGTTATGGATAGCCTTTCTATGAGAGTAAGAGGACTTGGACGATGAGTGACGTAAAGAACATTCGGGTCAAGAGCACGGACAAAAACGTGGACAGAGCCGTTGATGAAATACGTCAGGCACTTTTAGCGCTTCAAAAGCGTATAGCAGCACTAGAGGCAAAGGTAAACGGTTAATACTATGGATGACCCGCAATACGAATTGACAGGTCTTGGCAAAGGCCTTGGCATTGCCGGACTATTAGGACTTGGCTTTACAGGGGCTGATCTATTTCGCTCCGGTCCAGAACGCTTTAAGGTGGGAGACTCGGCACTTGCCGGCCAAGCTAGGCGCATGTCTGATCCTAACTATGGACTATCGCAGTTCCAGGCTATTGCTAGACAAGGTCCTTCGCTCTCTGATTACTTTGGTATGATGCAGCAGCGTGGTGGTAGCGGCTTGCAAGCACAGGAGGCATTCCAGGCCGGTCAGGCACAGAAGACACAAGAAGCGATGAGTCAGTATAATCGCTTTCGCCTTGCGTCCGACGAGAACCTAGCATCTATCAATCAGGCCCTTGCTGAAATGCGTCAGAAGCAAGCTCTAGCGAATGAGAAGCGACGCCAGGAGGCAATAGGCGGGTTAGGTCAAGGGTTGTTTAGTCTTCTTGGCACGCTAGCCGGTGGCCCGGCAGGTGGTGCAGCAGGCGGTGCGCTTGGCGGCTTGTTCTTCCGGCCTCGAGCCTCTGTAACCAGCGTTGCAGAACAGAACGTGGGGTAACAACCAACATGGCACTTGCCCTATTTGAAAATATCGGCTTAGCGCTTGCTTCGGGTGTTCCTGCTTATACGGAAGCCAAGAAGTTGGCTATGGACGCACGAGAGGCAGCGCAGGAGCGACGTGCTGCAAAAGTAATGGCCGCCCTGGAGAATCAAGAGTTTGCCGCTAAAAACCGCCTTGACGAAATGAAGCGCATCTCTGATGTGTGGTATGAAACTTATAAGCAAGTGCCGGGCGAAGACGGGCAGTACATTGATCTGTTTGGTAGCGAAAGGAAAGTGATGACGCCTCAGGAGCGTGATTACAGGCTGAGTTCGCTAGAGACTCAGTGGAGATGGATGGCCGCAGCATTTCGGCAAGACTTCCCGCAGTATGAAGACGCCGTGTACCTTTTGTCTCCAATGGACCAAGCAAGACAGATAGATTTGACCATGGGGGGCGACCTTGGTGTGACCGGGGAGCCCACGCCTGAGGCGGCACCTGAAACGACAACTGAAACGGCGCCTACTGCGGAACCTACTGGTACAGGTTTTGATTTTGAAGGTGCTGGCGAAAGGCTTCAGCCGTACTTTGGCCCATACATGCGTGCGCTTGGCAAGGGTGTTTACGGGGGCCTTAATGTGCTTAGTCATTTTCTTCCGACTGGGCCTGGAGGCATGTATCCCGCAGACCAACAAAAAGAGTATGGAGGCTGGACTGGAGTCATGAATCAATTTGACCCAAGTACATGGTTTGATCCCGGGCCCGCACCTCAGCCAGATTCTCTTGGCTCTAATGCCATAGAAGGCCCTTATCAATGGATTTATGATTTACTTCAATCAGCAAATTCGCAACAAGGGGGAGTCCCTGAGCCTGCACCTCAGCCAGATGAAGAAGAAGATCTTGACCAAAGCCTTCCTTACATCATGCAACCCCGATAGTAATTATGGAGCCACGCACGGAGCCGCTCACGGACCCAGGCACGGAGCCGCGCACTCCGTCGTTATTTGAGGAAGTATACAGGGCGTATGCTCCCGGTGCTTACCAGCGCTATGGGCTGCCTGAGTATAACCTTCGGGACAATCAGGGCAACCTCATAGATCCTGATATTGCCGCTGCCGGTCTTATTCGCAAAGACCTCCGCAGTCGTGGCTATCAGATACCTGATGACGCCCCTTCAAACGCCATTACCGAGCAAGAGCTTGGTCAGTGGCGCGCAATGGTTAATAGCAAGCAGGTGGGTCCTGTTGATGCTTTCCGATTGCAAGATGCTGAAGACTATTGGGCGCGTTCATATCGCAGTGCTACGGACAGCATTGACCCTATAACCGACGCCGACAGGCAGCGTGCGGTTGAGTCTCTTGATTCCGTTAGTCCAAGCATACTTGAAAGGCTTGGCAATGTGTACGGCAGTTTCATGACCGGTATTGCCGACCTGGTTGAGGGTGGCGAGTTTATTGGGCGCAAGGCCGCACCATTCATGCCGCAGATGGAGGCTGCGCTGATTGGCAAAAAAGTTCTAGAGTCTATTATCCTTGACCCGTCTCAGTCGGGTGAGTACAAGCAAGACCTTCAAGGGGTATTGCGTGATCTTGGGGATAGGTACGTACTTCCCGAAGATAGGGGCACGTTCCTTGACACCATTTTAGGTGCTGTTGGATACATGATCCCTGCCGTAGCAGCTGGTTATGCTACAGGTGGTGGTAGTGCGTTTGCATCATTTGCAGGAACGGCCGCTGTCACAGTTCCACAGACGGCAGGTCGCACTATAGAGACCCAGCGCCAGGTAGCGGAACAGGAGGGCAGAGAGGTAACGCCAGAAGAAGAGCAGCGAGCTGGTACACTGGGTGCTGTTGCTGGTGCAGTCTATGCGGCACCTATTGGTCGCGCCTTTGGTGGCGTGGGCCGCGCAGCTCGTACGGCAGCACAGCCGGCAACGACAGCGGTCGCGCGCGCTACGGGCACTGCCGCGCCATACACATATAGGCAACAGCTATCCCGCATCTTTGCAAGCAACCCGCGAGTTGCACAGGTTGCCGATGACTTTTTGGTTGCCAACCCGGCAATGCGGCGCCTTAAAAACATGGGCGCTACGTCACTTGAGAACGTAGTTGCAGGCCTTGTTGGTGGCGAGATTGAGGCAGCCGGTGCGGGACGTGATCGCACAAACCAAGAGCGCATAACACAGGCGGCACTAGATGTTACGCTTGGTGCGCTTATTCGTGGTGTTGCCGATCAAGCACAATCCGGTCGTATCAGGCAGATTCAGGATAGTGCCATAGACCGTCTAGACGTAAATGGCCTTACAGAACTGCTCGTGCGCACCAGAAATGGCCGCGTACGCAACAAGATCAAGCAGCGCCTGGAAGACTTTTCCGCAGGACGTGCAGCGCCTCCCGAAACAGGCGCGCCACCGGCAGGACCAGGCGCACCGCCACCGGGACCAGAGGCACCACCTCGTGGTCCAGAAGGGCCAATGCCCGGACCAGAAGGGCCAGGTGCACCACCGGCAGGACCAGGCGCACCGCCACCGGGGCCAGGGGGACCAACACCTGGTCGTGGACCAACAGGTGCACCACCACCAACAGGACAAGGAGCGCCACCGCCACCAGGGGGAGCTGGTCAAGCACCGCCAAGAGGGGCAGGAGCACCACCACCACCAGGACCAGGAGCGCCACCACCGCCAAGGGGAGCTGGAGCGCCACCGCCACCAACAGGGCAGGGCGCACCACGTCCTTCATGGAAGCCAAGTCCTCAAGAGGCGGCTGGGTACAAGGCTTACAGGGGCGATTTTGCCGACAGGGTCAAAAGCATCTTCTATAGCAAGTTTCAAGAGCTAGCCCGCAAGCGCGTCAACCCGGTAGATGCAGCTGGTGTTGCATGGGGAAACGTAACGGGCTATGTACAAAGAAACCTTAAGAGGCTACCGGAAAGCAGGCAGGAATACGTCCGCATTTTAGAGCAGTACCATAACGAGATACTGCCGACCCTACAGGATATAGCCAAGGATGCTACCAATCTTGCAACCAGATCAGGCAAGAGTCCTAAATTTATTATTCAAGAGATCGAGCTTACCCTGCAAGCATTTAGGGAGTTTGATCAAAAAGTGCTGTCCCGTAATCCTGAATGGGATATAGCGCGTGATGCCGACGGGGCGCCAAAGCAAGAATCTGCACCGCGACCAGAGCCTGAATTTGTAGCACCTGAGCAGCCTGCGCCATCAGAGCCAGTAGAGCCAGGGCAACCAGGGCTTGATATACCTACGGCAGAGTATACCTTTGCAGATGAGGCCGCAGCTCCACAGCCAAGGGTTCCGGAAGCTACCCCGGAAGCTACCCCGGAAGCTACCCCGCAAGTCACCCCGCAAGTCACCCCGCAAGTCACTTCTGAAGTCACCCCTGAAGTCACCCGCAAAGCCACGCAGGATTTGTTAGATACTGCTGAGAAATGGGATTGGGCGAATAGGCAGGATCGCAGTGATGAGTGGTTTTTGGGCGCTAAGACCGGCGGAGGACTCGAGGGGTTCGGAAGGGCTAGAGAGGCAGGTGGTTCTCGGTTGCAAGCCCATGGTATGTCCAAGGAGGCTACTCTTTCTGGCGCCATAAATAACCTGATCAACATGGTCAGGAACGGGCTTGATCCAAATCGCGGAGGAGGACAGCTTTATACAGCGCCGCTTGTTTCAGAAGGAAACGCAGGATCAGCCGTAGGTACCGCTTCCGGATCGGCTTATGCCGATGGCCCTTTCATGCTTGTTGCAAAGCCAGGCCAGTCTCTGCGCGGTAATCTCGATGGACTAGGGGCTATACTTGTAAACGAAGCTCACCCACAGGTTGCCGAATTAGTTCATGAAGCTATTCGCGATGTTAGGCCTGATATTATCGTCAAGCCATATTCGGAAGCAGATCAAGTAGCTCAGCAACTACTTGCGACGGCAGAAAGCGCGGCTCCACAACCTGCTTCTGAGGCTACCCCGACCAAGCCGGTTCCATTTGAGACAGCGGTACCCAATCGTCCATTACGCAGTATATCTCCGCAGAACTTTGCGCGGATGTCTGAGGGTAATCGCGCAACTACAAGTGTTGCACGCCTAGCCTATTTTGGGGCAAAGCAGCGCCCTGTAGAGCAGCCCACTGTACAGCAACCCACTATTCTAGGAGAACCGGTTACCTGGGGCAAGGCCGAGGTGACGGTAATTCGCGACCAGGGTGTAGACAAAGTTCAGATTACCCAAACCCTGCGTACAGGCAAGACAAGCACCGAAACGGTTACTCTTGAAAAAGCCGCATCTTTGGCCACGCGTAGAGGAGACAAGGCAGAGGCCATTAAGAGTGCGATTGGTAACTACCTGGCAGCACGCGTCAGTGATGCTCAGTATTACTATGACTTAACGGAGCTTGCTGAGACCGTAAAAGACTATGGCAAAAGCGCGGATTACTTTGATTTTGTAGCCCGAAACAGCACAGATCCTGCCGAGCTTGTAGAGGCGCGCCGGAAGATTGGCGAGGTTAGGGATGAGGATCTGCAAAACCTGTCCAAAGGAGATGTTTATTTAGCCGACATTACCCATGGTCGTCGCATATCAGTAGAGCACTGGATTAGTGTAGGTGGTGATCCCAAGATTCTTGACAACAAAGACGTCACCAGGAGATTCTTTCAGTACACAAGAGAGAACACGCGCAAGCTACTGGCTTCTCGCGACCCAGAGGTCAGAAGGCAGATACTACAAGATGATGCAAATCCAGAAAAGACAGATATTGTGTCGCAGCCATTTGATTATCTTGACGGTGTTGCAGCTTATGGTATAGCTGAATATGACGCATACGGCGATGTAAGGGAGCTTCTTATTGACCTTGAAGACGCCATGTCCAGGGCCGTACGCGGTGACATTGAGAGCGTGTCGGGAAGGGATAGGTTAATTGAAGACATAGAGGCCCGATTTGAAGAGGTTACCGGTGTGCGCATGACGCCTACGGTAATTAAGGCCATTGAGCTTGCCAGCGCAGATGAGCGCATTTTAGAGCTTAAAATGCAGCGCCTACGTGAAGCCGACATGGAAGCAGCTGAGATGATGCTTAATGACCAGGCACGCGAAGACATGGCGCGCATGGAGTTAGAGGCAGAGGGCAACTACCTACCTACCTATGACGAGCTCATGGCTAGAGAGGCGGAGATGACGCCTGTAGAGCAGCCCATGACTGCCGAAGAGGTATCTGCACACGCTGCCATTTATGACGCAGAGCAGGCGATCTTAGACCAAATGAGATCTGATGCGTCTGATGATAGTCCTTCTGCTGCCATATTCCCGCTTGAGTCGGTTTATACGGGTATCGGAAAACTAGGTGCTGCTGCGGGCGAGACTATCAGCAGCTTAGCCAAGAAGTCTGGCCGGGCGTCCGGATTCTTCCGGATGATGAAGCGCAACCTAACCAAGACCTATGGCCTGGATGAGCGCTTATTCAAAAAGGTAGAAAGAAGGCTACTGGCTCAGAACGGGTTTGTGCGAACAGCACAGATCCTCACCAGGGACTTCCAGGCTCAGCTAAAAACGTATGGCATTGATGCTAACAAGCTCAGCTCGCAAGACATAAAGCTGTTCAATGAAGCGCTTGGCGGTAGCGCCACGGCACTGCAAGCGGTGCAGGGCAGGTATCCTGGTGTAGACGTCACACTGTCCAATATGCGCAGTGAAATTGACCGTCTATCAAGACTACTGCTCAAAGACGCGTATCTGGAATATGGCAATGGTGACCTGAGGGCTACCATTACGCAAAACGATGGCGTCTACATTCATACGTCATATCGGATATTCAACAGTAATGACCGTTGGTATCGGGACGTAGTGTCCACGTATGAACAGATTGTTGAGGGCAAGCAGCCAAGCAAAACCGAGATTGCCGGTCTTATCCGAAATGCAGAAACAGGCCTAGGCAAAATGTATGGTGTGGCGCTTGGCTATGACGATATACTGAAGCTCAGTAGAGGCCAGCTCAACACAATGGCCAAAAAGTACCTTGGAAACCGCATAGCACCACGCAGGGATCAACCACCACGCTGGCAAGATGACCCTGTGTATTTAGCCGTAGCCCAGAGAATCGCAGACATACCTGCACACAAAAGGGCGGCTGTCGTTCGACGGGATCTGTACACGCTTATTGAAGGGTTGCAACGCGAAACAGGTGATACAGGGGCGATGATTGCCTCGTTTGGTATCATGAACCGCGCAGACAACATTTTCAAGGAAAGGGTCAAGGTGCCACCCGTACTACAAAAACTGTACGGCAAGGTGGAGAACCCAATGGTGCGCTTTGAAGAGAGCATATCCAAGATGTCCTCCCTGCTTGCTGTTGATCAGGCTCTAAACGAGTTTGTAAAGTATGGGATAGACAAGGGCTTGCTCATGCCTAAGCGTGCAGCTGACCCGACGCGTGGGTTTATCCCTATCACCGAAAGCGGCGGAGAAGGCACGTGGGGATCACTAGCAAACTACGTCGGTGATCCAAAGTATGTGGACCAGGTGCGCTGGTTTGTGCAAAACTACCAGGCCGCAACAGCGTCATTGGATAAGTTTGGCGCAGCCATCATGCGACCCGCCTACATGGCCGAGACGGCGATTAAGATGAAGCACACGCTGTTCAACTTTGCTGGACAGGTGCGAAACTTTACCGGGTCTGCGCTCACGTCGCTATCCAATGGCCATGCACTAGACGCGTCTTCGCATGCACGAGCAATCAATGCGCTAGTGCCAGACCTGCCCGGTATCAGAGATGCAGGGTGGAGGGCGCTAAACAAGAAGGATGCTGTTATACTTGCCAAGTACGGGATTGTAAAAGACGGTATCCAAAGGGAGCTTGCCGACCTGCTTCGTGCATCAGGTATAGAGCTAACCGGTCGTCCGGACGAGCTCAATGCAATGGAGGCTGTTACGGCGGTGGCCGGAAGAGCGCTTAAGAAGGGGATACTCACAGCACAGGACTTCTACCAATTTGGTGATGATTTGTGGCGTGCATCAGGCTTCTTTAACAACGCTGAGCTACTAGCTCAGGCGTACTACGGTCGCGGTGTAAATGAACTGCCCCCTAGCTTGCAAGACAGGGTATATGCAGAGGCGTCCGACAGAACGCGTGATCAGTATCCAAGCTATGGCCGCAGGAGCCGTATTGTACGTGATCTAGCTAGGTCACCCGGCTTCACGTCCTTCATCTCATGGCCTACCGAAATGGTGCGCACAGAGTATGGTAAGATTCGTCTTATACAGAAGGACCTCAACAGTGGCAATGCTACACTAGTCAAGGATGCCAAGGGGCGCCTGTGGTATCACCTGTTATCCTATGCGGTAACCATGGCTGGGGTGAATGCTGTAAGCAGGTTCTATGGCACGGATGAGGACAGAGAGCGTGCGTTCAGAGAAGACATTGCGGCACCTTGGGAGCGCACAGGACTGCTCATGTTCCTGCCTTCTGACAAGGGCACTGTTACACTAGTCAATTTGGACTATAACGTGCCTATTTCAATGTTCCTAAATCTACCCTTGTCCTATCAGTATGGAGAGGGAGACGGTCCTATTGAGTCCTTTACGAATGCCTTGTCAACACTTGCAGAGTCGGCACCTTCGCTATCCCTGCAACTCATTGGTGATTTGACGTACAACAATCGCGGAGACGGTAGGCGCATTTACGAGCCCTCTGATTCTGACGAGGTTAAGTGGGAAAAGATCAGGAAAGAGCTTGTTCACCGGATTATGCCTGGGACTAACCTGCGCAATATCCAAGAGGCACTCAATGACCAGCGTGCACAAACCGTGTCGCAGTACAGGCGAGATCCGAAGATTGAGATTGCCAACATGTTCTTAGGGGTAAGAGTCATCAAGCGTGACATCTATCCTTCGTTCAGAGCCAAGTTTACCACTAGGACGGACAGCTATCAGAACAAGTTGCAAAGCGCCAAGAGCACGTTTATCAGCGAGGTGTTTACTGAGGTGGATTCACTAGAGCGCATGCGCGAGGCATACGATTCATACGTGAACAACACGGACAACATCTATAACGACATCCGTAATAGCGTCGCAAACATGGAAACCCTTGACGTGAGCGATGAGCGCATCAGCTTGCTACTCAGGGATACTATGGGCAGGAATGACGCCGTCGTATTCCGTGGCTTTGCGGTTAGCGGTGGACAGGTTCCCGGCCAAAATCCACACCCGCATAACATGCTTCCTATTGTGGGCGGCAGAGATCCTAGTAGCTTCGTGAGCTTTATGAAGACAGCATTCAGAAACGAGAGCATTGAGGACTACCTGTCTCGGCTTGAGGGCGATGACGTTTCTGCACAAGAAGCAAGACAGCGTCGTGAATATGTTGTCAGAAACCTTAGGTGGCTTCAGGAAGTAATAATTGAGCGCAGCAGAACCGGTCAATAATGGCAACACTACAAGCACGCATTGAGGGATATGTGGGCCAGCTTACGAGCACGGCCACGCTACCTGATGCCCTTGCCGTAGAGGCAAGTTTTCTTATTCGCAATTATAGCGCAGAGCGCCTTGTAGAGTTTGCAAACATTGCACAGACTGTTGGCAATGAAGGGTTTTCGATAGAGGAAACGCGTGTAGTAAAAGCCTATCGCAATGGCTATGAAGCCACGTTTGTGCCCAGCAACACACGCCTAACCGATCCGGACAGTCTGTATTATGCTACGGCCAGGACGCCCGTCTACGAGATAGACAAGCGAGAAGGTGTTTACAAGGTTTACTTACACCCCTATGCCAATGAGTTTGAGCCAGGGCTTGTATACCGCGTGCCCTACCCTAAATCTATATCGCTATCAAGTGCCAACGTCAACGTGTATCCCAACGAGCCCATCATTCCGTTTGAGGCTACTGAGGCTGTTGTTCTAAGTGGCGCTGCCCATGAGATAGCGTACCGCATCAGCAACAGTGTATCAAACCTTGGCAATGCATTCTATGATGCATCCGGCTTGACAATTCCAACGTCTCCGATTGCCAATCTGCCTACGGCGCCATTGCTTACGTTTAATGCTATTACGCCTACGTCGGTCGCGGCCACGTCTATAGCTACCGTAACGCCGCCCATGCCACCAAGCAGTCCAACTTTTACCTACACAAACGCCGTTGCAAGCACTATATCTAACATAAATGTTAGCAACATAACAGACCTTGCAAATACTGTTGCAACGCCGTCGCCGCCCTCATTTACATTCATTCCTGTAACGCCAACATCAGTTGTT